>ENA-ORNF01001139-ORNF01001139.1-human-gut-metagenome-genome-assembly--contig:-NODE-1139-length-24270-cov-5.784472_pt1 | contig 24270 bp, 20 predicted proteins | sample MGYA00242110_ERZ509012 | MGnify/ENA primary metagenome ERZ509012 (study PRJEB26280, sample SAMEA2338714) | human gut metagenome | biome: human gut; feature: human-associated habitat; material: faeces...
ACTGAAGATGTTGATGATATAACTAAATTTGCTGTTATAAGTGATACTAGATTTGGTTCTACTAATGAACAAATTTCCATATTAAATGACTTATATAAGAAATTCAAAAATGAAAATATTAAATACGTTATCATTGCTGGAAACCTTTTAGAAGGTGAATACAAAAATAAGGACATCTATGAGTATGGGAAGAGTTTAATAAGTAATACAGCTCTCGGTCAAGCAAATCATTTTATTGAGTATTTTCCTAAAGTTGAAGGTATTACTACTCTATTTATCACTGGAAAATGTGACCATACTTGGAGTAAAGAATTAAATATTGGAGAATATATTGAAAATAATAGAAGTGATTTAATATATTTAGGGCCAAAATCCGCTAATGTTAATTTTAATAAAGTTAATTTTAGAATTGAAGCATTAAAGAAACAAGGAGAAAGTTATACAATTGCATATCCTCCTCAAAAATATGCAAGAAGTCTTGCCAGTTATGAAGACTATGATGCAATATTTCTAGGTGGAACACTAACTGCACAAGAGTTTCCTACTATTAGAGATACTAGAATGTTTACTATTCCTTCTTTAGTTGCAAGAACTCCTAAAATGAGAAACTTAAGTCAACAAAATACAATTGGTGCTTATACTTTTCATTTAAGTTATAATAAAAATGGTAAAATGAAAAGTCTTACATCAACTTTAATACCATATTATATACCTAGTAAAGAAACATATATTACTTTAAAACCACTTATTATAACTAGTGATAAAAAAGTTAAAGAAATCTGCCAAATTGCAGGCATAAAACTTATCACATTTTATTCAAGTTACGAAAACAAAAAAGATTATGTTATAAATCGAATTGTAAATGAATTAAAAAAAGACTAGCAAAACCAGTCTTTTTTTTAAGCATATAATTCTTTAATGCTTTTTACAACACTAAAAAAATCAACAGCATTTATATCTAACATAGAACAATTATATAATAATTTTTTAAACTTGTCTTGTTTTACCCTACCAAGCATTTTCAAATATAAATTTTTATTCGGACTTTCAGAAAGTAAATTAAATAAAACCTTATCAGTGTCATTCAACTTATAAAAATCAAAAATATCAATATTTTTCAAAAATTGAACACAAGGAAAATTATTTTTAAAGTTTTCATAAGAATAATTATCAAGTGTTATTTCTAAACGTGTTAAATCATAATCAAGTTTTTGCTCAATTTTCTTATTATAAAGTTTAACAAAACCATTTTTATTTCTTTGACCCAAATACTCTGTATAATTATCGCATGAAATAGATTTTTGCTCAATATAATAATGCTTTGAATAATCACGCAAATCTTTAACCAAATTAACCATACCCCGTTTAATTGGTATATCAACTGCAAAATCAAATCTCACAAGCTCTAAATTAACACAATAAGCACGAATAATGCCTATAAAATCTTTAACAACTAACGAACCCAAAGAAAGTGTTTTATTTGGATTAAACTCAATAAAACAATTATAAAAATCTTTTTTCTTAAGTGAGTTAAAGCACAAACCAAGAGCAAATGCACTTTTATTATCTAATACTTCAATATTAAACAAATGCCTATAATTAAACAATTTACGACTATCAAAATAACTAAAAGAAATTTTACGGTTATACTCACACTCATTAATAAAATCTGAAATACACTTAAAACCACTATCAGAAATTTGAAAGCTTAAACGCAACATATCGCAAGATAATATAATATTATCTGAAATTTTAACGGAATTATAATAATACATTGTTTTTTTCTCCATTTGTAGAAAAATACAATATAAACCGCCTATTAGACATAGGCGGTTTGGCAGTGGCTAGCATAAAGCCAGCCACCACCCCAGCAACAGCCATTAACAAGTAAATTAAACCAGTTAAGGAACAAAAGCAAAACACAAGCGAGCAAACAACTAAAACAAAATAACTGCAACTTATAAATAAAGTTTAAAAAGACCTAGTTAAAGGGGTTACAACCCCTTTACCCCATTTATTTATTTTCAGAGTTAGTTTCAGTGCTAGAACAATCTTTTTTAGCTTTCGCACGTTTACGCTTATCACGAATAGCAAGCACAAGCTGATAAATTTCATAAGCAAGCCATACACTTAAACCAACATAACATAATATTTTAACAACAACCATGTTATTTAATCTCCTTATCAATAGTTAAAGGTTTTTTATAAACCTTTGGAATTTTTAACATACTATATCTTTTAAGACAAGTATAAATATCGTCATAACCTTTAGGAACTAATTTATAACGTTCACTATAGCAATAAGTATCATAACGATTTTTTGGAGGCATTAACCCCCACGTTACTTTTTCGTTGTCTTCTTTCATATTTTGTTCAATAGTTTTAATGTCTTCACTAGTAGATATTTCACGAATACCAACCTTATAGACAAACCAATATTTTTTAAAATTATTTAAATTAAAAATCTTATTCAAACGAACACGAACAGATTTTACAATATTATCAGAACATTGGTCAGTAAATACAAAATAACCACCTTTAGTATAATGACGATAAAGACGAATAAACTCATCAAAACCACCTTGAGCATTTAAATTAGCATATTCATATTGCGAACAAAAACCGCCAATTTCGTCAATAAAAACAACAGATTTCTCATTTATATGATATTGCAACAATAAATGCTCGGGCAAAAGTTCTATAGAAGCTTCAATATATTTTCTAACAACATGCTTATCTAACTCAAGTTCAATAAACTTATTATAAGGAATATATCGACAAAATGAATTAGGAATATAAAAAGATTGTTTCAACTCAACAACATTACAATTTTTAAAATAATGATTTTTAGACTTTATAAAAATTGGAATAGAGCTATAAAGCAAAGGCTTTTCAGAAATATAATCTTTTTTATACTTATGGAAAACATTATAAAACCAAGTTTTAAAATTTAACCATTTAACTTTAATACGGTTACGATTTAAAAGCCTTATAGACAAACTCACACCCTTTAAGGTTTTGCCAGACCCTAAGCCACCAGTAAAACCGACAGCATTATCATACTTTTCAAAATAACATTTTAAAAGTATATAAATAATAAAAATTGATAAAATAATAAATAGAATTAACCATATATTCATGACAAAACACCTACCACACAATAAGATTAAAGAAACAAGCAGTAAAAAGCTGACCAATAAACACCAAATACTGAATAATATAAACAATAAATTTCATAAAGTATATAAAGCATTGGAATATTAATTTAATAGTAGTCCAAATACTTTTAAGAGCTTTCAAAATACCGCTCGTGTCAGCTGTATCACCTTGGTCATATTCATTTAAAACATAAGAAATGCTAGAAGTATCAGGAAGAGTTGGACGGTTATCAGCAACAGAAGAAATTTTATTTAAATAAACTTCAAATGAAAATGTTTTATCAGCATTTTTTAAAGAAAACAAAGCAATTATAGAAGCAAAACAAAGAAAAAATGCAAGAATTTTTTTCATTATCTTTTACCGCCCTTTAAACTATTATAATTCATTATTTTCTTTAAACACTTAATAGGAACAATTAAAAACATCCAAACAATAAAATAAGATACAACGACAACAAAAAACAATTTAAAAATGTCTAAATAAGTTATAGACCAATTTGCAATACCAATTTTAGAATTTAAAACAGAAACATCTATAAAAACACCTAAAATATCATTAATTAAAATATCAAAAAGCTTCATACTACAATAATCTCCTTATAACAAAACCTATCAAAATTAAAGAAACCAAAGCAATTAAAAAAGCTGACAAATTAACACCAAAAATATCAAAATTAAAAGCATTTGATAAAACGTTAAAAGGAGCATCAATAATAGAAAAAACTAATTTACTTAAAGTATCTTTACCATTCTCAGACTTAACAAAACCATTATTATACTGCTCTTTACCATAATTTAAATAATCGTCATTACTATGATAATTATTATGTTCAATATAATCATTAATTGCTTGAGCATTATCAGCTTCTTGGTCAACACTATTAACACCATCGTTAAAACCTAAATCATAATAATTATCAGAACTTGGAGAACTTAAATTTTTTAAATAATTTGAATATAGTTCAAAAGCATTATAACCATATATAATTTGACTATTTCCAGCATCGTCTGAAAGCTTAAAACACAAATTTTCAAGCTTTGGAACAACTTTAGAAACAATATCATCATCCCAGCTAGTATTATCAATTATAAAACTAAATAAAAACTCATTAGTAGAACCCTTAAAGCCATATTCAAAAACAAGTCTAAGACTACTAGCAATATCATTACACAAAGCATCATAAGCAAGACCAGAATATAAAAATTGCTTCAAATCAAAATCACTACCAGTCTTAATAGGATAAACACCGCTATCAATATTAATAAAATTTTGATTTTTAATATCGTTTAGCTTAACATCATCAGTCCAATAATAATAAGCAACATGATTATAATTAGAATTTACATTTTTAGAAGATAAAACAGTTCTAGGTTTTGAATTATTCTCATACTCACTAGCATAAGTGCCAGAATAAAGAGCTTTACAAGAAGAAATAGCATCAGAACAATCTTCTAAACCAAGTTGTGTTTTTTCAAATTCACGACCTTCATTATATTTAATATCACCATAATTCAAATAATCTTCATTACTATGATAATTATTAACATTTATATAATTATCATAATCTTCTTGAGATGGCGAATTATTACCAGAAATAAAATAATAAAGAGAAATTCTAGTAACAGAAGAAAAAGTATAATTAGAATTATAACCAAAATCAAAAGTTAAATAAGAACCGTCAGAAGAAAAATCTAAAGAACCAATAAAAATCTTGTTATCACGATAATATAACTCAGCCGTAGAAGTTCCATATTTATTAACAAACTGAGAGCCACCAAAACTCTGAGTAACACCATCAACAATTAAATTAAAAGATAAATAATATTTATAAAAAACATAATCGTAAGAAGAATTATAATCAGAAATATAATCAGATAAAGAAGATACATAAAGTCTATTGGTCATATAACGACTATAAGAATTATAAGAGTCATGAGAACCAAGTTTTAAAACTTTTTTAGAAACTGGAGACTCAATAGCAAGCGAACCACAAGCAGAACTATTAGCAGATGCTAAATATTCAGCTGAAGCAACATTTTTTGAAATAAAATCACTTTTAAAATTAAAACAAAACGGCAAAACTAAAATAAACGAAAAAGCAACTAAAAATTTTATAAGAGAGTTAGCTTTTTTGCTAACTCTCTTTTTTTTAATTTTAACCAAAGAACAAACTACCCCCTATTATCTATTTCGAATAAGACGAATAGCCCCATAAACAAGACCAATTGCCATAGAAATTCCAAGCATTACAAGGCCAAACTCTGCAACACCAGAAAGCACTTTTGTTTCTGCAGTTGGATCGACATAAAAGATTTGCAAAAATGCATCTTTAATTCCACCAGCTAAATTTTTAATAGTATCTGTAAAACCAGTAAAAATTTTAGTAACAATATCACCCATTAAGCAATATCCCCCTTATTAGAATTTGCCAACAAATAAGCACAAAGCTTTTTATCTTCGTCAACAGGTTTTACACGAATTTTTTGACCCGCAAGCATAAACGAAAGCTCAGTGAACTCGACTGTTTCTCCTTTGTTGTTTACAAATGTTTTTTTCTCAATATTCAATTTAATCATAAAAATAAACCCCCTTATTAAATTTTGATTGAGAGAGTTGTAAGTACATAAATTATTAATTTATTGCTCGCAAAAGCCAAATTTTAAAAATAATTTTATACTAAATTTATTCATAAAATTTAAGAACAGCTTTTGCGAACAATTAACCTTATATTGCGGGAGTTTTTAACAGAAATGTTTTCACTAGATTTTTCGGGCCTTTTAACGGTTTTTTAATTCTTTAAATTTTAAAAGTTTAAAAATTTTGTAAATTTTATTTCGCAAATTTTGTTTTTTATAAATTTTTTTTGCTTTAATAAATTTTCAAGTTAAAATTTCCACATTTTGTAAAATCAATTTTTATAATTTGATTTTTTATATTTTTTCAGACCGCTTGAAATTTATCTTTTTTAAACCGCGTGTTTTTATAAACATTTTTAAAAAATTAGCCCGGGCTGGAATTTTTGTTTTCTTTGGCTCACGGTCTATTTACAACTGAATATGAAAAATATTTTATGAAATTCTGTCTGATGAAGTCTTCTCAAATAAATATCCTGTAACAAACCTATTTTGTCCGTTTAAAAACGAACTGCAGCAGATTTGCCAAGATTTTTGAGATAAAACTTTAAAAGAAAGTTCCCGGTAGTATCCATTGTTACATCGGGGTTTTTATTTTAGAGTTTTAGCCAAAAAGATTGGTAAAGGTGCGACTGCAACTTCCGGCGGTTCGACAGAGAGCCGGAACGAAAATTTAGACGCTCTGAGACAGAATTTTGAAAATTTTTTTCAGTTTTTCCCGGGATTATTTTTTGCCATTTTGAATTAAATCGTCCATTTTTCTGAATTTTTCGTTTTTAAGATCTTTTATCCTTACAATAAGCTCATTAACATGCAAAGTCGTTTTAGACAAAAACACAATTGTAAATAAAATTGCGAATATCACAATAATGTGTTTATATGAGCTGTCGTCATTATAATTTGAAAACAAAATTTGATAAAACGTTACAACAGAAAAAATTTGCGTTATAAAAATGCTAACGGCTTTAACAAGGTCTTTTATAATTTGATTTAGTGTTTCATCAATTCTCATTTATAAAATTCTTTCCAAATCCCTAAAAAAATAAACTCATATTTTTTTTCTGTCTGAGCACTCCAGAGTTGCTACTTTATTTTGCATGAAGAAATTTTTGTTTTTATTGCATAATTTGATTCATTTTATTTATTGCAATTCGGTCAAAATTGCATGGTTCTAGATGGATTTTTACATTTTGCAACTTCAAACCAATATTTTCAATTAAAATTATCAAAAAGAATTTCCTATAACGTTTGTTATACAACTTTTCGATATAAAAAAAACGACTTACAAAAACACGTAAATTTTCTGTAAATCGTTATTTTTAGTTTGACATGGTTTGACAAAAATTATTCATTTGTTGTCAAGCTTTTATTCTTCTTTTATTAAAAAATGTTGTCAATACATTTTATTAAATTATTAATTTATTTAAAGGTCAAAGATAGTCAAATTTTAAAAGTGGGTGAAACATTTTTGTTTTTTTTTGAATCTTATTTTAATTAAGGATTAATCAATCAAACGTTTATATGACATAATCCATAGATGAATATTTATAATTAAAAATTGATCATAAATAAATTTTTGCCAAATTTACAAATTTTATTCAATTAAAATTAAAATTTTATGATTCTTATCAATTCGTCTGACATAGCACATTTATGAATGGCAACGAAAATCCATGCGATTTTTACAGACTTTTCCGACTTTTGCGGCACTTAAAACATGTGAAATCAAAATATATTTACTTTTCATTTTTATATGGTTTTCTCAACAAAAAAACACACCATGCAATTCTAGTGTGTTTTTTATGTTTTCTCTACCCTATTTTCTTGGTAAAATTTTATCTTTTCCACCCATATATGGACGAAGAACTTCAGGAATTGTTACAGATCCATCTTCTTGATAGTGATTTTCAAGGAATGCAATAAGCATTCTTGGAGGAGCAACAACTGTATTGTTAAGAGTGTGAACAAGCTGATTTGACTTTCCGTCTTTAGATTTATATCTAATTTTAAGACGACGAGCTTGTGCATCTGTCAAGTTTGAGCAAGAACAAACTTCAAAATATTTCTTTTGTCTTGGAGACCAGGCTTCAACATCAAGGCTTTTATATTTAAGGTCTGCCAAATCACCTGTGCAACATGCAAGTGTTCGAACAGGAATTTCCATTGATGTGAAAAGTTCAACAGAGAAATTCCACATTTTATTATACCATTCTTCACTGTCTTCAGGTTTGCAAAGAACAATCATTTCTTGTTTTTCGAATTGGTGAACACGATAAATTCCACGTTCTTCAATTCCGTGAGCTCCAATTTCTTTTCTGAAACATGGGCTATATGATGTTAAAGTTAATGGAAGTTTTTCTTCTGGAATGATTGTATTCATGAAACGTCCAATCATTGAATGTTCACTTGTTCCAATCAAATAAAGATCTTCACCTTCAATTTTATACATCATGTTTTGCATTTCATCAAAACTCATTACGCCATCTACAACGCTTCCATGAATCATGAAAGGTGGAATGCAATATGTGAAACCTTTATTGATCATAAAGTCTCTTGCATATGCCAAAATGGCACTATGAAGACGAGCAACATCGCCAGTTAAATAATAGAAACCAGTTCCAGATGTTTGTCTTGCCGCTCCGAAATCTGCACCATCAAGATTTTCAATGATATCAGCATGATATGGAATTTCATATGAAGGAACTTTAGGCTCCAAAAATCTTTGCATTTCAACGTTTTCAGAGTCATCTTTTCCAACTGGAACATCAAGAGAAACAATGTTTGGAATTTGCATCATGATGGTTTTAATTTGTTTCTCTAGCTCTGCTTCTTGATTTTCAATATCAACAAGCTTTTGATTAATTTGTTGAACTTCAGCCTTGATTTTGTTTGCTTCTTCAATTTTCTTTTCTTTCATAAGCATTCCAATTTGAGAACTGAGAGCATTTCTTTTTGCACGGCAATCGTCACCATCTTTTTTCATTTCACGAAGCTTTTTATCTTTTTCGATCACTTCATCAACAAGTGGCAACTTTTTGTCTTGGAATTTTCTTCTAATATTTTCTTTTACTTTTTCAGGATTTTCACGAATAAGTTCAATTGCAATCATAATATTTCTCCAATTTGTTTAATAATTGATATTTTACACTTTTTGCATTAATAAATCAACAAAATTATAAAAAATATACACTTATTGCCTATTTTACAAATACTAATCAAAAAAAAGTTTTGCAACTGTTCGCAAAATACTTTACAATCATTTCAAAAAAGTTGTAAACTATAAGCATGAAAAACATATCATATTTTAACGAAAGAAATCATAAAAATACAGTTGCACTGAGAAGAGTTTTAAAAGAACTTCCTGAATTTTGCTATGACTTTTTCACTGGCGTTGAAAGTCGAACAAGTGCACTCACCCGCCTTAATTATGGCTATGACCTTAGAATTTTCTTTGATTTCATGTTCAATGAAACAAATGCTTTTAATGGTAAAAACATTAACACATTGGAACCTGAGGACCTTAACAATGTTAAATCTCAACACATTGAAAGATTTTTAAGTTATCTTTCTTCATATGAAGACAAAGACGGTGAAACCAAAACCAACACCGAACGTGGAAAAGCCCGAAAGCTTTCAACAATTCGTGCATTTTTCAAATATTTTTATCAAAAAGAAATGATAAATCAAAACGTTGCATCAAAAGTTCCAACACCAAAACTTCATGAAAAAACCATTATCCGTCTTGACCATGAAGAAATTCCCAAATTTCTTGATGAAGTTGACTCTGGCTATGACCTTTCTGGACATGCAAAAGGTTTCCACAAAATCACAAGACGCAGAGACCTTGCAATGCTCACCCTTCTTCTTGGAACCGGCATGCGTGTAAGCGAGTGTGTCGGTCTTAATGTTGATGATGTTGACTTCAAAAACAATGCATTGAAAATTACTCGTAAAGGTGGAAACCAAGTTGTTTTATATTTCAGTGATGAAGTTAAAGTTGCCTTGTTTGACTATGTTGAAGAGCGAAGTCAAAACCCATATTTAAAGGAAGAACCTGCCCTTTTTGTTTCACTTCAAAACAAGCGAATAACCCCAAGAGCTGTGCAAAAACTTGTGAAAAAATATGCAGAAATTGTAACACCACTCAAACACATCACTCCACACAAACTCCGTTCAACCTATGGCACAGAGCTATATCGTCAAACTGGTGACATCTACATTGTTGCCGACGTTCTTGGTCACCGTGACGTTAACACAACCAAAAAACACTATGCCGCAATCACCGAAGACATTCGTAAAAAAGCTGCTGATAAGGTTCACCTTAGAGAAGAGTAATTGCAAGTTGATTATATAAAAATTGTTAAACATTTTTGTTGCCTATTGAAATAAAAAATCACAATATAAAAACAAGCCAAATTTTTGACTTGTTTTTTATTTATTATTTTTGAAAAAATTGTATGCGTTGTTATAGAATATATCTTCAATTGTTTCTGAATCATAACCCATGAAACGAAGTCTGTCTTCAAGAAGTGAAAGTGACGAATAATTAGCAAGATATTTTGGAAGCTTTTTTGTTCCGAAAAAATCTGTTCCAAGTGCGCAAAACTCTTTGCCAAAACGAGAAATAACATAGTCAATGTTTTTTGCAACATCACCCACTGTTGCCTTTTTCACATTCGTTAAAAAGTCAGACACTAAACAAACACCAACAAGCCCACCCGACTCTTTTATCATTTGAAGTTGATAGTCTTTAAGATTTCTGCAATGACTTTTTATACTATAACATGCAGTGTGCGAACAAAGAATTGGCTTTTGAGTTATTTTTGCAAAACTCATGAAACTTTTTTCAGACAAGTGTGCAGTGTCAACAAAAATATGGTTTTGTTCTAAAGTTTCCACGGTTTCAACCCCAAATATGGTCATATCCCCGCCATCATGTGCCCCACCTGCCAAATTATTGTTGAAATTCCATGTCAAGGTTACAGATGCCGGATTTGCGTTGATAACTCTTTGCAAATTATATTTAGATAAAAAATGTAAATCTTCAACCGAGAGCAAAAGATTTGGAATCTTCACATTTTCATTATTGTTGCATTTTCCTATAAAATCATGTGCACTTTCAATTGTTTCAAGTGCTTTTTCAGCATTCATTTTGCTTGTCCAAACAGCAGAAACAATATTTTCAGCAGGCTTTGTTTTTGAGCTTTTCAAAATTTTTTCTTTTGCCCCTTCTTTTTTTATTTCTGTAAAAAAATCATTATGCAAATCAAATATTTTCATATTCAAAATTATGCCCAAACAATCCTTTTTATTACATTTTTGTTCATCAACGATGAACAAAAATTCACAAAAAGCAAATAAAAAATAAAAGTGAAAAATGAAAAGTTATGGATGAATAATCAAAAAAGAAAAAAAACTCAAACAAGAGTTTAATTTTCATAGCCTAGCATAGAAACTAAGAATACACGTTGAAAGTTAAATGAACATAAGGCGAAGTTTGTGCCTTGTGCTAGGCACAAAAAAATTCCAGATGGGAGTTTAACTTTAACTCACCCAAACAAAATTTATAAATATCAAATTTCAATAAATTTTTATCACATTTAATTCTCTCTTAATTTGGAAACGGAAAGAAGCAGGTTAACTTTTATTTTTGAGATAAAAACCCCAAACAGGGTTCCCGATTGTATCTTGTGTTACATCGGGGTTCTTGTTCGGGGTTTTTAGCCAAAAAGATTGGTAAAGGTTCGGAAAAATAATTGGGTCCCCGCAAAATTTCAATGAAGTTTTGTGGGGAGAGTCGAAACTATGTAAAAAATGAAGTTTTTTAGCTTTTGCTAAAAACGAATTAATAACATGAGTTTCGACGAGGTTCGGCAGAGAGCCGGAAAATATTAGGTCGCAGTTGCTGAAGCACGAGTTTCACGAATAATATTAACCTTAATTTGTCCTGGATATTCAAGCTCAGATTCGATTTTCTTTGCAATTTCATTTGCAAGAACAACCATTCCGCTATCATCAACAACTTCAGGTTTAACGGAAATTCTAATTTCACGACCAGCTTGAATTGCATATGATGTTTGAACACCTTTAAATGAATTTGCAATCTCTTCAAGCTTCTCAAGACGTTTAACATAGGCATCAAGAGATTCTCTTCTTGCACCTGGACGGCTTGATGAAATCGCATCGGCAACTTGAACCAAAATTGCTTCAAGCGAATGATATTCAACACCACCATGATGAGCTTCGATGCAGTGAATTACTTCTGGACTTTCTTTATATTTCTTAGCAACTTCAACACCAATTGAAACGTGAGTTCCCTCCATTTCAAAGTCAAGAGCTTTTCCAATGTCATGAAGAAGTCCTCCACGTTTTGCAATTTGAACATCTGCACCAAGTTCGCCAGCAAGAGCTCCAGCAATATACGCAGTTTCAAGGCTATGTTTAAGAACGTTTTGACCATATGAAGTTCTATATTTCAAACGACCAAGAATTTTAATAAGTTCTGGGTGAAGATTGAAAATTCCAGCTTCAAATGTTGCGTTTTCACCAGCTTCTTTAATTGTTTTTTCAATGTCTTTTTTAACTTTTTCAACAATGTCTTCAACACGTGTTGGGTGAATTCTGCCATCAGTGATAAGTTTTTCAAGAGTTAAACGTGCAACTTCTCTTCGAATTGGATCGAAACTTGAAAGAATGATTGCTTCTGGAGTGTCGTCAATAATAAGATCAACACCGGTTGCAGCTTCAATTGCACGAATGTTTCTTCCTTCACGACCAATGATTCTTCCTTTCATTTCGTCATTTGGAAGAGCAACAGATGTTACAGTAACTTCACTTGTTTGGTCTGTTGCACATTTTTGAATTGCAAGAGTAACGATTTCTCTTGCCTTTTTCTCGCCTTCTTCACGAGCCTGATTTTCAATGTCACGAACAATCACACCCGCATCTTTTCTTGCTTCATCTTCAATTGATGCAACAAGTTCGGCTTTTGCATTTTCTTTTGAAAGACCAGAAACACGTTCAAGTTCTTTTGAAATTGATTCTGCCTTCTTTTCAAGTTCTTTTTCTTGATTTAAAAGTTCATTTTTTTGATTTTCAATTTGCGCCTTAATGTCTTCTGCAGATTGAATTTTTTTGTCTAATAAGTCTTCTTTACGGTCAAGAGCTTCTTCTCTTTGAACAAGTCTATTTTCCATTCTTTGGACTTCGGCTCTGCGTTCACGAATGTCATTATCGTTTTCATTTTTAAGTTTCAAAGCTTCTTCTTTTGCTTCCAAAAGAGCTTCTTTTTTCATGCTTGAAGCTTCGGCTTTCGCATCTTCAACAAGCTTTTTTGCTTGGTTTTGAGCATCACCCATACGCTTTTTTTGAACAGCATTGAAAATGAAAAATCCAACAACAATTCCAACAGCAAGAGCTCCGATAGACGCACCAATAATAGCACCTACCATTTTTGTTTCCCCCTGTTTTATTAAATTGTTATATTTCAATTTAGGCAACAACAAAATGCCTAAAAATTCAAATAACTTTTCATGGAAATAAAATCCCATACATTCATATTAACACACCTAAAAAACCATTGTCAAGCAATAAAAAAGAAGCCAAAAAACATTTGTCTTCTTTTTTTAAAATTATTGTTAAATTATAAGCTAAAATGTCGCTTTAAAACTATTTTGCACTGTTTTTAACAGCTTCTTTAACTTTTGCTTCAATTTCAGCATAAACATCTGGATTATTTGCAAGGAAACCTTTTGTGTTTTCTTTTCCTTGACCAATTTTTTCACCATTATAACTGAACCATGCACCGCTCTTTTGAACAATGTCATATTCAACAGCCATGTCAAGAAGGCAACCTTCTTTTGAAATTCCATAGCCAAAGATAATGTCAAATTCTGCAGTTTTGAAAGGAGGAGCCATTTTGTTTTTAACAACTTTAACCTTTGTTCTTGCACCAACACTTTGATCGCCATCTTTAATAACTTCGCCCTTTCTAACGTCAAGACGAATGCTTGAATAGAATTTCAAAGCTTTTCCACCAGGAGTTGTTTCAGGGTTTCCAAACATTACGCCAACTTTTTCACGAAGTTGGTTAATGAATATAACACAAGTTTTTGTTTTAGATGTGATTCCGGCAAGTTTACGAAGTGCTTGGCTCATGAGTCTTGCTTGAAGACCAACATGACTGTCACCCATTTCACCATCAATTTCAGCTTTTGGAGTTAAAGCCGCAACAGAGTCGATAACGACAATATCAACCGAGCCACTTCTAACCAAACTTTCACAAATTTCAAGACCTTGTTCACCAGTATCTGGTTGTGAAACATAAAGGTTTTTAATGTCAACCCCAAGACGAGCTGCATAGGTTGGATCAAGAGCATGCTCAGCATCAATGAAAGCTGCTGTTCCACCAAGTTTTTGTGCTTCAGCGATAATGTGCAAAGAAACAGTTGTTTTACCACTTGATTCTGGTCCATAAATTTCAATGATTCTTCCACGAGGAAGACCACCAATTCCAAGTGCCATATCAAGAGTTAAACAGCCAGTTGGAATTACTTCTACTTGTTGTTCAGGTGCATCACCAAGTTTCATGATTGCGCCTTTACCAAATTGTTTTTCAATTTGAGCAATGGTTTGCTCTAATGCTTTTTCCTTTTCGTTCATAGCCTTTTTCCTTTATTTTAAAATATTTATAAGTTTGAAGCAAATTGACTTTGCAACCTGATTCATGAAATCACGTTTTGTTCCGCCATTTCTTTCAATTTTCATCATGTTCACACCATGAGTTGTTCCAATAGCTACATATGAAATTGCATTACCATTATAATACAATTCGTTACCATCTGCAAGAGTTGAAAGCGAAACAATATATAAATCTGCTGGGATTCTTGCACGAATGTGTGAAGCAATATCAAAAGCAATTTCTCCACAAATTCCACGATTCGCAGTAAGTTTGAAAGGATTTAAATCAAAATGGTCGATCATTTGTTTTAATGACGGCAAAACATATGATGCTTTAATGTGTTTTTCAGCACCATCAAAGGTCATAAGGTTTTGAGTGATAATTCCACCAGTTCCCTGTTCTGCCAAACAAAGTGTGAGATTTTTGACCGAAATAAACTCATAAAGACGTTCATAAAGGCTGATGTCACTGTCTGCATAAATATATTTGGAAAATGCATTCACGAATAAAGATAGTACCTTTTGAAACTCATTGTCGTCAACCTTTGTTTCAAGAGTTACAAATGCATCGTTATATTTTTCTTTAATAAACAGTGAAACCTTTCTGTGGTCATATTCAAGCAATTGATTTTGCTTTACAATCTCATCTTTTGAAAGACCATAAAGTTTTAAAATTTGACTTTTCATGTCCTATCCTTCTATTTTTTCTCTTTCTTTTTTATTTTCAAGTTCTTTAAGTGATTTAATTGCTTTAACACTATAGTTCACAAGTGAAACAACAGCAAGAATTGTTCCAACAACCATGAGTGCTAGTCCGAAGCAACGGATATATTCAATTGGCATTGCTCCAATTTTTGCACTTTCGCCACCACTAAGGCAAGCAGCAAGTCCAACATAAAGCATCAAAACCATTGAAGCAATATCAAGGAAAAATGATTTAACTTTTCCGAAAATGTCAGCAGCAATAACAATATTTTTGTTTGCAGCAACCATTCTGATTCCAGAAATCACAGTGTCACGAAGAACAACAATCAAAACAATTGTAACGGCAAGCCATGTTACAGTAACATTTCTTGTTGCAAGCAAAACCAAGATCATTGCAGAAGTTGTGATTGCTTTATCTGCAATTTGATCCATAAATTTACCAAAATCGGTAATTTGATTATATTTTCTTGCAATATAGCCGTCTAAAAAGTCTGTAGCGCATGCAAGAATATAAAGTCCAAGAGCTGTGAAAACTCCAATTCCGTTTGGAATGTTTACAAGAAACAACACAACAACAACTGGGGTTAAAAACATTCTTATCATTGTTAAAATATTAGGCACGTTCCATTTCATATTATTCTTTCTCTCCTATAAGGTCATATTCATTAACCTTTTTAATTTTTATTTTATAATATTCACCAAGTTCGAGTCTTTCTTTCGACTTGAAATATACAAGCGAATCGATTTCTGGAGATTGATATTCGCTTCTTCCAAAAAACTTGGCTTTTTTATAATCAATACCTTCATAGCAAACTTCAAGAGTTTGACCAACAAATTGTTTGTTGAGTTTCTTTATAACACCTCTTTGAAGTTTTACAAGTTTGACAAGACGTTTTTGTTTGATCTTCTCTGGAACTTGATTTGGGAAGCCTGCAGCAGGTGTTCCATCTTCTTTTGAATATGCAAAGAAGCCAACATGAAGCATTGGATAATCTTTAATGAAATTATAAAGTTCTTCAAAGTCTTCATCGGTTTCACCTGGAAAACCAATCATGAATGTTGTTCTGATTGCAACAAATTGTGGAAGCTTTTTGATCTTTTCAATAAGCGCAATTGTTCCTGCTTTATCAATTTTTCGATTCATTCTTTTCAAAATGCCGTCTGAAACATGTTGGAAAGGAATGTCAAGATAGTTGCAAAGCTTTGGATTTTCCATCATTTCATTTAAAAGCTCATCTGTAACAAGTTCTGGATAGCAATAAAGAAGTCGAATTCTTTTAAGCTTTTTGATTTTTGAAAGCTCACGAATAAGCTCAACAAGTTTTGATTTTTTATCACTTGAAAGGTCACTGCCATAACGTGTTACATCTTGTGCAACCAAAATAAGTTCGGTTGCTCCACCATCTACAAGATTTTTTGCTTCAAGAAGCAATTCTTTCATGTCTCTTGAGCGATATCTTCCACGAATGAAAGGAATTGTGCAGAATGTGCAGAAGTTATCGCAACCATCTGCAATTTTTAAATATGCATAGTGTTTAGGGGTTGTTATAACTCTGTTTTTAACAAATGTTTCGTGTTCATCTCCACCTGTTTCAATTACTCTTTCATTTGTCTTATAGGCTTTATCCAAAATTTTAACAATGTTTGGATATTCATTGGTTCCCATGAAAACGTCAACTTCAGGAAGTTCTTTTCTCATTTCGCCAAGCCATTTTTGTGGCATGCAACCTGTAACAACAAGTTTCTCACAAGTTCCAAGTTTTTTATATTCTGCCATTTCAAGAATTGTATCCATCGATTCTTTTCTTGCATTTGCAATAAATCCACAAGTATTAATGATAATGATGTTTGCTTTAGATGGATCACTTGTGAAACAATATCCACCATCACCAAGATATGTCAGCATATGCTCGGTGTCAACACGGTTTTTATCACACCCAAGTGAAATCACACCAACATATTTAATTTCATCTGCATTATTTTCCATAAATTTTCCTTTAATTTTTATTCATCAATCTTTTTTTCCAAATATTTTTTCATATTCTTGTTTTGTCATGATAACTTTTCTTGCAGTTTTTCCAAAATTGTTTTATTGATTGATAAATAACTTTTTTCCCTATTTTCTTTACCTAAAAATATTAATTATCGCTGTCAAAATCGCCAAAGAGTTCGTTATATTCGGCAATTGTAATTTTAACATCACGTGGCTTATTTCCAATTCCTGGATTGATAAATCCACGGGTTTCCATTTGGTCGATAATTCTTGCCGCACGTGCATATCCAACACTGAACCTTCTTTGAATCATGGAAATTGAAGCTTTTCCATTTTTCATTACAAGTTTAAGAGCTTGTGGCATATATTCGTCCATACGATCTTCATTTGAACCCTTATTATCGTCATCATCGTCTGGAATTTCTTCTTTTTCAGGCTCTGCATAAATGCTGTTTTGAACTTCTTCATCATATTCTGAAACATTGTTTTCTTTAATGAAATCAAGAACAGCTTTAATTTCTTCATCAGAAACAAAAGCACCTTGCAAACGGATTTTTTGGTTGCTGTCTTGTCCAGAGAAAAGCATGTCCCCTTGTCCAAGAAGTTTTTCAGCACCAGCTTCGTCCAAAATTGTTTTAGAGTCAACATAGCTTGAAAGTGAGAATGCAATTCTTGTTGGAAGGTTGTTTTTGATAACACCAGTAACAACGTCAACAGATGGACGTTGTGTTGCAACAACCATGTGAATTCCGCAAGCACGACCAAGTTGGGTTATACGTTGAATTTTGCCTTCAACGTCTTTTTTAGCAACACCCATAAGTTCAGCAAGTTCATCGACAATGATAACAAGATATGGCAAACGTTTTTCTTCGCCTTTTCTTACTTTGTCAAGTGCGTTATATTGGTCAATTTTCTGACATTCATTTTCCATTAAAAGTTGGAAACGACGTTCCATTTCTTTGACCGCCCAATTAAGAGCATTAACGGCCTTTGAACACTCGGTGACAACTTCAGGAAGCATCAAGTGTGGCATGCGGTTATAACGTGAAAACTCAACACGTTTAGGGTCAATCATGATAAATCTAAGCTCATCTGGAGAGTGCTTAAACATAAGGCTCATGATAAGCGAATGCAAGAACACAGATTTACCAGAACCAGTTGAACCAGCAACCAAACAGTGAACCATTTTTGGCAAGCTTTTAATGATAACTTCACCAGAAATGTTCTTTCCAATTGCAACAGGAAGTGGACCTTTAAAGTTCTGGAATTCTGGAGATTCAAGAAGTTCACGAAGTCCAACCATGCTCGTTTTGTCGTTCGCAACTTCAACACCAAATGCATTTTTACCAGGAATTGGAGCTTCAATACGAATTCCATTTCTTGCCGCCAAGTTCATGCTCATGTCTTTTTCATATGACAAAACTCTTGAAACCGGAATCCCGACCGGCATTGAAAGTTCATATCGAGTAACTTTTGGGCCACGAACAACATTTATAACTTTTGCAGGAATCTTGAATGTTTCAAGTGTTGCTTCCAAAATTGCAGATTTTTGCTTATATTCTGCACTATAGTCAACATTTTCTTCTTTTGTAACTTTCAAAAGAGAAGTTGATGGACGCTTATATTCACGATTAAGTTGGTTTTCAAAACTAAGTTTTTCAACTCTTGGTTTTTCTGGAGTTCTTTCAACATTTCTTTGAACTCTTTCATTTCTGTCATTTCTGTTTTGCAAAACATTTGTGAAAGAATTTTGCTCTGATGGAGTTGTTTCTTTTGCAGAAATTCCAAGAGATGAAGCATCAGCCAAAAGATCTTCAGAACGAACACGTCGATCAGCTCTTGAAAGTCTTGAGCCAAACTCTGTGCTTTGAACACTTTCTTCGTTTTCTTGATTGTTTGTTTGATTGATATTTGAAATTGTATTTCTTCTTTCAGCAGAAAGGTTTACACGATTTTCACGACCTTCACGAATATTTTCGCTTCTGTCACGATTAACAATTGGTTCGCTTCTTCTTTCTGGTTGATCATTTCTGTCAAACACATTTCTTGGTTCTTCAGTTTGACCAAGTGGGCGACCAAATGCAGAAAGTCGGTCAGATGGTGCTGTGCTTTCAGAATTTGTCATGTTTTCGGTTGTGCTTTCACCAACACTTCCCCTTTCCACTCTTGTTGGACGATAGCTTCCCCAACTTGTTTTAACCGAACCGTCATCATTCATGTTATAGTTTGTTTCAGGTTGCTCAGCTTGAGTTTCTGGTGCTTTTGGGTTTTCTTCATCTTTAAATTGAAGGGTTTTTGAAGCATATTGTTTTCTCCAATCATTTCTCTCGTCACTTGAACGATCAAAAATGTTTGGAACTTGAGCGCTTCTGTCACCAAACAAAACTTCACGAGCTGATTTTGGTTCTTCATTAGACTCATCAATTCTTTCCGCTTTTTGAGATGTTGTTGCTGTTCCAAACAAAACATTTCTTGCACGTTCTCTTTCAGAATTGTCATCTTGTTTTTGATAGGTTTGATTAAATGCCGGCTGAGTTTGTTGCTCTGGCGCAGTGAAGAAAGATGGAGAATCTTTCACAAGTTCTCTTTCCCCTTCTTGATTTGATGGTTGAGAATCATCAAAAGTTGTTTCAAAAACAGTTGGATTTTCTTGCTCTTGATTGTTCTCTCCAGTAAGTTTTGTTAAAAGAGCATCATATTCTTCTTTGCTTTGCTCTGAATCTTCATTTGAGAAGCTGTAAAGATCTTCACCAGCAAGCGACTCGCCAAGTCCAGTTGGTTTTACTGTGTCTTTCTTTTCAAGAAGTTTGGTCTGTCTGCCCTGTTTTTTGTTATAAATGATATAGTCAATCACAAGCCCAACAAAAATTGTTGCAAGAACAGCAAAAACAACATAGGTTGCTCCAAGTCCAATTATGCAACGGAACAAATATACAAAAATTCCAAGGAAAGCACCACCAACGGTGATTCCATTTTGCATGCTCATGCATGAAGAAAGATATTTGCCAAATTCGGCAAAAGTTCTTGTTTCGTTCATCATGATTCCTGAAGAAAAAATTGTGTGAAGCAAACAGATGATGCCAAAAACCGACATGAACAAATATGTTGTGAACTTTTTGTTGAAAGTATATGACATATTAAGCGAAAGAGCAATTCCAACAAGGAACAAAAGCACAAAAATTGGATAGCACATTGCACCAAAAATCCCTTGAAGGAATTTTCCAATTCCAAGAAATGAAGGAAAAATGCAAAGAACAAATAGCGCAGCAGAAAGCACAAGCATTACAATGCCTGTGATTTGTTTTCCACTGAGTTTTTTAGATGTTACTTTTTTTGGATTTTTCACAGTTTACTCCTTAAAAAATGATTAAAAGTCGATATATTTTGCAGAATTAACATCTGTAGGGTTTCCGAGATATGCGATATAAAGTTTTGAGAAATCAAAAACATCACGGAAAATGTCGTTTGCGTCTGAATAGGTTGTAAGTTCAACTTTCATAAGTTCGCTTGCGAGACTATAGCTTTGTTTTGCAATTGCAACATCACGAGCAGCATTAATGCAAAGGTCACGTGAACGTTCATTGTCTTTCAAAAAGTCAATGATAAATGCATTCTTTTCAATTTCAAATTCGTTTTCACCAATTCCAATTGCTGTCATATTTTTGATGCATTTTACAATTTCGTCCATATAAACGCCAACATTTTCAAAATCAACAATACATTCAATTTCAATTTTGCCATTGTTTGCAAATTGTTCGTTAAAAATTTTTTCGCTGTGGAAAAAGCTTGCGTTTTTAAGCTCATCTTTAATTCTTCTCTCAAGAAGTGGAAGAATGATTGGCATCACATATTTACTGCTTGACTTATATGAAACCGATGGAAAAGCAAACAAAATTCTGCTTTGATTAAGTTTTTTGTTTTTGCTTCTTTCCCCACCAATAAAGTTGTCAATTTCAGCAACATATTTAAGTTTTTTATATTCTCCGCCTTCAGTGAAACGAGTGTAAACCGTTTTCATCACTTTTTCATAGACAGCGTCACCATCAATGTCACCAACAACAGAAATAACTGTGTTCTTTGGTGTTAAAACTCTTTCAAAAAACTCTTTACTGTCACCAGCTGTCATTCTTGAAATTGTTGTTGTGGTTCCAAACTTAGGGTTTGCAAGTCCAGTTCTATAGAAAAGTGCTTGGTTGACCATGCGGTTCAAAACATATGAAGGGTTTTCTTGAAGTTTAGCAATGTCTGAAAGAAGTGTGTTTCTCACCATATCTCCCGCTGGGGTTGAGAAAATTGATTCAAATGCAATTTCAGAAACCAAGTCGATTGCCTTTCCAACATTGTCTGCAGTTGTTGAAGCAACAATAACAATGCTTTCAGCAGTGTTGTCTGTTTCAAGCAAAATTCCGTTGCTTTTTGCAAAAGTTATAAGCTCACGATTTGTTGGGTGTTTTTTTGTTCCCATCAAAAGCATGCGACTTGTAAATTCGCTTATTCCGCTTTCATAGTTTTTTTCACTTTGAGTTCCGCTTGTAACATGCAAACAAACTGAAGCAAGTTTTGCATCAGTTTTTGGGATGATTGAAACCCTAAGACCGTTTGGAAATGTTTTAAGTGCCATGGCATTTCTCCTAATGTAAATTAACAAATATATTTCTTCATATATGATTATAACATAAAAAAATCTGTTATAAAAACAGATTTCAAAACTTTTACGAATTTTTGGTAATTTTTTACCAATAAATTAGTCATTAATTGTATTTGACACGGTGTCAAGAGCAAGTTTTTTACCATTTATCGCAACAATGATGTCTTCAAATGCTTCACTTGTTGCCTTTGTTGGGTGCATCAAAATAAGGTCGCCCGAGCGAACTTCACTTGTTGCACGATTGAAAATTAGTTTTGAGTTCTGGTCTCGCCAATCAATTGTGTCGTGTGTCCATAAAATTGTTTTATAGCCAAGACTGGTTGCCGCTGCCGTTGTGTGCTTATTATAGCTTCCTCCAGGTGGTGCAAAAAGTGTCATATTGATTCCAAGAATGCTTTTCACAGCTACAGTGCAACCATCAATCTCGCTTTTGTTTTGCTCAAGCCCAAGACGACCATGTTCTTTGTGGTTTGAACCATGATTTCCAATTTCGTGGCCAGCATCATAAATTTTCTTTAACAGATCTTTGTTCTCTTCCGCCCAGGTTTTGCCAACAAAAAATGTTGCCTTTGCATTGTGTTTTGCAAGAGTTTCAAGCATGCTTTCAAGATATTCAGTTCCCCAATAAACATTGATCATAAGAGCAACTTTTCCGTTTGTTTCACTTCCTTGATAGATCACTCCATTATATGCCTTGAAAGTTTCAACAGCATCATCTCCACCAACAAACCCACACATGAGTGTAACAACAAAAACAATGAACACCAAACAAAAACTCACAAGCCCATGCAAAACAACTTTTTGACCTTTTGTTTCTTTTGCTTTGCACTCTTTATTGTTTTCACAATGTCCAAACAACAATTCCCCGCCGTCTTGCTTTTGCTCGGTTTTCCCGCCGTCTTGCTTTTGCTTGATTATTTCTACTTTATCTTGAATTTCATGCATACCAGGTCCGAAGCCTTGATTTTCATTTCCTTTAACCTTGCCAAAACTTTCAACACTCTGTTTCTTTTTAAAAATCATATCTTTCTCCCATATATAATATGATTTTCAAAAACAAAATATTTAAAACAACAAAATAAAACCCCTTGCATTTTTGCAAAGGGTTAAATTTTTTTCACATCAGTATTTAATATAAAACACTTATGTCATGCTTAATTTAAGCACTCGCTCTTTTTCGTTTTTATGTTCGTTTCACAAAACATATTTCACATCAAAATCATTTTATCCAGCAACCTTCAAAACAAAGAACTCTTTTCGTTGCTTGTCTTTCTCAAAGATGATGTCAATATCTCTACCGTCATCATAATTGTTTTTCAAAATATATTGTGTTCCGATACTAAAACCACACTTTGAACAACTGCCAGTTGATAAAAAACTATGTGCTTCTGTTGTTTCAGTTGTTGTTGAATAATAACAAACTGTACAGGTTTTTGTTGTTGAAACATTGTGTTTTGCTCTGTTTTTTGCAATTTGAGTATAATATGTTGATGTTTTAAAGCTATGTACACTATCAGCAGCAATATAAGTCATGCTTGAAGTTGAATGTACAGGTACACTTGTAACAACTGTACTTGTTTCTCTTTTATAAAGTGTTGAACCTGTTGTTATTGCAATTGCCGAAGTGTTGTTATATGGTGTTTTTAAAAGATGAATTTTGTTTGTTGAACCAAAATATAACATATTTGATGAAGAAGTAACTTTAGCCATGTTGAAACTTGAAAGATTAAGACTTGTTAATGCTGAACAATCACGAAACATAGAACTCATATCTGTAACATTTGATGTGTTAAAATTGCTTAAATCAAGACTTGTTAATGCTGAACAGTCACCAAACATATTATACATGTTTGTAACTTTTGATGTGCTAAATCCGCCAACATCTAGACTGATTAATGCTGAACAGTTATAAAACATAGAACTCATGTTTGTAACTTTTGACGTGTTAAATCCGCTCACATCTAGACTTGTTAATGCTGAACAGTTCCAAAACATATAGCTCATGTCTGTAACATTTGATGTGTTAAATCCGCTCACATCTAGACTTGTTAATGCTGAACATGTATTAAACATAGAACTCATATTTGTAACTTTTGATGTGTTAAATCCGCTCACATCTAGACTCGTTAATGTTTTACACTTATAAAACATTTCAAACATATTTGTAACGTTTGATGTGTTAAATCTGCTCACATTTAAACTGGTTAATGCTGAACATTCATTAAACATAAACCTCATGTCTGTAACTTTAGATGTATCGAAGTTACTTACATTTATACTTGTTAATGCTGAACAGTTAGAAAACATAGAAGTCATGTCTGTAACTTTAGTTGTGTTAAAATTGCTTAAATCTAGGCTTGTTAATGCTGAACAGTGATCAAACATAGAACTCATATCCGTAACATTTGATGTGTTAAAATTGCTTAAATCAAGACTTGTTAATGCTGAACAGT
>ENA-ORNF01001140-ORNF01001140.1-human-gut-metagenome-genome-assembly--contig:-NODE-1140-length-24253-cov-3.886602_pt1 | contig 24253 bp, 17 predicted proteins | sample MGYA00242110_ERZ509012 | MGnify/ENA primary metagenome ERZ509012 (study PRJEB26280, sample SAMEA2338714) | human gut metagenome | biome: human gut; feature: human-associated habitat; material: faeces...
CGCCATGGAATTTTGCCTGCGGCGGTTAACTTATGCCGTTGGATCGCAGCAGGTCAGCGACCTGTGCCATACTGTTTCGGGCTTTTGTCATCGGTTCGGTTTTCCGATACTCCGCAGTTTGCGGGGAATGGTTTATTGAAAAAAATGTCTTTTTTCCGGAAAAGGGTATTGACTTTTTTATGAAATCCGGTATAATATACTATACCAGATAAGGAAAGGATTGTAATGGCGAGTCAAAAATTCAGGCCGGAAATCAGACTGGAGCGCAACTCCGTGATCCCTTTGTGCGCCCAGCTCACCGAGCAGATACGCAGTGAGATTATCCGCAACCGTCTCCGCAGCGGGACCCGTCTTGTTTCCGAACGCCGGCTTGCGGATGAACTGGAAATCAACCGCAATACTGTTCATCAGGCTTACGGGCTGCTGGCATCGGAGGATATTCTTTCCGTGTCGAAGGTGCGCGGTGGCGGCATGGTGGTTTCGGAAAACATATCGCGGCATTACCGTGCGCCGTTTCCGTCCCTGAATCTGATTCTTCCTTATAAATTTTCGGAACAGCTGAAATTTTCCAATTTACGCGGGCTTGAGATGATTGCCGGAGTCATGGACCGGGCGGCGGAGCAGCATATTTCCATCAATATTCTGGATCTTCCGGCCCCGGATTCTTCTGCTGAAAATATGAAAGCATGGCTGGACAGTTTCGTACCTCGCTCGATTGGCGTCATAACGTTTGGTACACGGAGCTGCTCTTTTGATCCGGCCTTTGAGAGATTGCTGGAAGACCAGGTCCTGCCGCATGTTTTTGTCTCCGGAACCAGTCATTACCCTCATATCAGCAGTATTACGATTGACCCCGCTCCCGGAATCAGGGAGATGTTGAAATGTCTCAAAGAGAACGGGCACCGGAATCTTTGCGTGATCGCGCAGACTGGAAACGTGCAGTCTCAGTTCCTGAATTGCGCTTATGAACGGGGGCCGGTTACTGTAAAACTGGCGGAGAAGGCGGGGATGCATACTGTGTGTTTCAATATCGGCAGCGAACCGGAAGACGTCGGGATGATCATTGACCGGATCTTGACTTCCGTTCCGCGTCCGACAGCCTTATGTGCGCATAATGACATGATTGCAGAACAGCTTATGGACCACCTGCTGGCACGGGGATTTCAGGTGCCTGAAGATTTTTCCGTGGTTGGATATGACGATATCTGCCGCAAGTATGATTTGAGTACGATGAATCATTCGAGATTTGAAATTGCGCATCTGGCAGTGGATATTATTGCGGAGTTATCCATGCATTCTGTGCCGCATGACGCAGTCCACCGGAAAATACCCGGTCATTTCATTAGAAAAAGTTCTATTGGCATAGTAAATAATCATAATCAAGGAGGTTGACAACGTGTTTCAGACCAACGTAAAAGACAAAATCGGGAAAGTCCGTATTTCCAGGTTGATTTTTGCCTGGAAACGTGGATATTTTACATTGATAGAGCTTTTGATCGTTGTATCCATCATCGCCATTCTTGCGGCAATGCTGCTTCCGGCTCTGAATAAAGCGAGGGCGAAAGCACTGGCGATTCACTGCGTCAGTAACCTCAAACAGATAGGGACTGCATTTCATATGTATGCAGATACGTACAATGATTATTATCCTACTTATGCGAACAATCTGATCAGCCTGCCGAATACGACGGCAAAAGAGTGGAGTCTGGCGCTGATGCAGGACAGCCGGTTCAAAGCAAAGCTTTTCCTGTGTCCGGGTCTTTCCTATGACCGTGACCCCGCTTTTGCTCCGATCAACAGCAACGGATATCCCACTTACTACATCCATTACGGATATAATGGAAAGTACCTTGGCTCTACCGGCGGTGTGGCGGATTCTTATGCCGACATAAAATATCCTGATACCCCCATCCGCAGAGTCCAAATCAAATATCCGACACTTGCTTATGTTGCCATGGATACCTATTGTGCAAAATATCCGGAGAGGAATAAGGGGAGCTTGCAGGTAATACCCTATTATAAGGATACCGCTGCAGATGCTGCGGTCGGGCAGGCTCATGCAAGACATGCAAATGCTGTCAATATCTGTTTTGCGGATGGACGTGCAAGTGCGGTGAAAGCCAATCCATTGAACGCCTATCAGCAGCTGACCAGTACACAAGGCGGCTATAAAAATGTCCGCTGGACCGGCGGCCGTTGGGGGGGAACTCCATGATGCAGTATCAAAACTTGAATGTTTTTTCCTGTGAATTCATGACGTCCGGATTTGTCGGGGCGCCGGATTTAGTTTGGAAAATGGCTCATCGGAATATCGGGGATATTACACTTAAACACGGAGAGGAAGAATGATTGTTCAGAAAAGTTACGGGACCATATTGTTATTTTTGCTGTTTATCGAAGCCACTCTTTCCGCGGCACCTGTATTGAAAGCTGATTTCAATACAAAAGGAGATCTTTCCGCCTTGCTTTACGGGAAGGCGCTTCCTGCTGTATTTGCAAACAGGAATCAGAGACATCAGACGCCGGAGGACTCCGGCTTTACCGGGCGTGCCGTTCTTTTCTGCCGGGACAATCTGCATGATTTTCATGATCTTGTTCCCGGTCTTGACAGACCGCTCTCCACGATTGTTTACAGGGGATTGCATGGATTGCCGACAAAGCAGGGAAATGTTGAAATATTTATCAAACCGTATTTCAATGATATTACGCCGGCAGGAAAAACTCCGCATAATTATATATTCCGCCTCTACCGGAGCAGTGACCGGAAACAGACACTGACGGTATTTCTTGTCGGTCACAGGCAGATTACTGTCCAGTTTGATTTTTCCAACGGGAAAAAATCCTACCTGTATTACACGCTCAAAAAGCGGGAGCCGAAAATATGGAGACGGTTGAACATCCGCTGGGATAAATGTTTACAGCAGCTTTACGTGGACGGGCATATTGCAATAGAAAAAAATATTGACGGCGCTCTCTTTGAAGCTGATCGTCTTGAAATTGGCGGGAAGGATGGCGGTTATCTGCTTTTTCAGGGGCTGATTGATGATATTTCCATTGGAACGGAGATTCCGATTGGTCTGAAGACGGTTAATCTTCGTGAACAGGCGGCTCTGATACGGAAAAATGAAGGGGACCCGTTGAAATTCGGCAAGATTTCCGATGATCGGATTATGTACGACCCTGCACAGTGGAAGGGCTTCGGAGGAATCAGCGCTGTAAAAAACGGCTCCAATCTGCGGCTTGTCTGGAGTGGCGCTGATTTCCGGCACAGGACAATATACGGACCTCCGGTCAAAGTGGCGCCGGGGTCCGTGATCCGCGGAGACCTTTCCTTCCGTAAAGTGAAATGGGATTTTGCGGTATATGCGCCGGCATGTGTCGCATTCTTTGATTCAAAGGGACGGCCTCTCCGGCAGAACCCCGGCTATGATGGTTCTCCGGGGGAGGGAATACGTTTCGATGAGAGCAATATCAAAGGGTATTCCCCCATGCATCTGATGGAATTTACTGAACAGGCGGGATTGCGTTCGGAAATCAGGTATTTCAATTACTGGAAGGTGCCTGAGAATGCAGTTGCGATGCGTGCCGGCTGGACATTTGCCTATAATCCATGTTCGGTGGAGATTGCGAAGCTGGAGTTCCGCACTGTGGACCCTGTATTGAGACCGTGGATCACACAGCCGGAAAAAGTGCCTTTGAAAGCCAATATCAGCCGGGGAACGACGGATGCCGAACTTGAAAAGAATATTGCGTCACGGAAAAGAGCTGTTGCAGAGGTAAGAAAGGAAGGCGACCGTGTGGAATTGTATATTGACGGAAAACGCACTTTGCCCGCATTCATGCATAATACGCCTTATCCTGTTAAGAATGTGCCCTGGTACAGCAATACATTTGCTCAACTGGGATTTAAAATATCAACAGTATGGGTCTCCCTCGGGAGATCGCCAGTGGACTCCCATCTGCCTTTTGTTTTGAAGGAGGACGGCACCATTGACATTGCCCCATGGCGGGAAGCTGTGCGGGAAATTGTAAGGCAGGCGCCGGACGGCTATGTCATGCTTGCACTGAATGTATTTCCGACAATGCGGTGGCTGGAGGAAAATCCGGATGAACTGATGAAAAACGCCACAGATGTCTACGCCATGACGGAAAGCCACCTTGCCGCCCTGCTTGCCAATTTCCCCGAACATGCGGACAAGGTCAGGCTGGTCACCTGCTACACGGGCAACCGTGGCATCGCCGACCCCATCGGCTGCGGACAGGCAGCCTACAACAAAGTAGCGCAGCAATTGACAACCGCCATTCAGGCCATCATCTCCCGGATGGAACAACAGGAGTAACTCTTCTTTGACTCCTTCCCCCGTCATGGCTTCCCCTTTCATACGCATTAATCTGTCCTGTCAGGAACTGGAGCTGGAAAAATCCGGAAAAGTCCTGCTCCGATGCCCCGTCTCCAGCGGGAAGGCGGGCGCTGGCCATGAAGAAGGTTCCGGGAAAACTCCCACAGGGCATCTCCGCATCTGCAAAAAAATCGGGGACGGAGAACCGGAGGATACTATTTTCATCTCACGTCTTCCGGCAGGCCGCTATCCCACCGCCATCCCGAAAAATATGGATGAACATTCCGACTTCATTCTGACCCGAATTCTGTGGCTGGACGGATTGGAACCTCACAACGCCAATACCCGGAGCCGCTATATTTATATCCACGGCACCAACGATACGGAACTGCTGGGAACCCCGGCTTCCCATGGCTGCATACGCCTTTCTCCCAGGGACATGCTGGCTCTTTTTGCTCTGTCGGAAGAAGGAATGGACGTGTTCATCCAATGTTAAACCGTTCTTTTTTAGACACAATCTAAAAAAGTTATTCTCGGAAAAGGAAAATAATTGAACAAAGGCCCTTTTGGGATGTATAAAGTATGAAGGTATCGGTATTTGGCTGCCGTCCTCCTGTTCCATAAACATCCACTCATCCCCAATCAATCATGGACGATCCGGTCTTATTATCCCGTCTCCAATTCGCCATCACGATCATGTTCCACTACATCTTCCCGCCGATGACCATCGGTCTGGGGGTGGTTCTGGTCGCCCTGGAAGGCCTCTGGCTGAAAACGAAAAATGACCTCTACCACAAGCAGGCCAAATTCTGGACCAGAATCTTCGGCATTATCTTTGCCCTTGGCGTAGCTTCCGGCATCGTGATGGAATTCCAGTTCGGCACCAACTGGGCGGATTATTCCCGCTGCGTAGGCGACATCTTCGGCAGTCCCCTGGCAGCAGAAGGCATTTTCGCCTTCTTCCTGGAATCAGGCTTCCTGGCCATTCTGCTTTTCGGCTGGGACAAGGTGGGCCCCAAAATGCACTTTCTTTCCTCCTGCATGGTCGCTCTCGGCGCCCATTTCAGCGCCATCTGGATCATTGTGGCCAACTCCTGGATGCAGACGCCCGCCGGATACAAGCTGGTGGAAGTAAACGGAAAAATCCAGGCCCATATCACCAGCTTCTATGACGTGGTCTTCAATCCGTCCACCGTTGACCGCCTGACGCATGCGCTCTCCGGCTGCTGGCTGGCGGGAGCCACGCTCGTCCTCAGCGTCTCCGCCTGGTATATTTTGAAAAAACGTTTTACCGGTGGATCGGAAAAAAGCTTCAAGGTGGCATTGGTCATCGGCCTCATCGGCGTGGCAGGCATGGGCATCACGGGAGATTCCAGCGCACGAGAAGTCTCCATCCACCAGCCCGCCAAATTCGCGGCTATGGAAGGCGTCATGGAATCCGGCGCCCCACAGGACCTCCATCTCATCGGCTGGATGAACCCGTCCACCCATGAAGTGACGGGCATCTCCATCCCATACTTGCTCACCCTCCTGACCCATCATGACCTGGACACGGCCATCACCGGCATGAACGGCATCCCGCAGGACGAACGCCCTCCCATCCTGCCCGTCTTTTACTCCTTCCATCTCATGATCCTGATTGGCTGCGCCCTGGCGGCCCTGTTTCTGGTGGGCCTGTGGGGCTGGAAAAAGGGCTGGCTCTTCCAGAAGCGCTGGCTGCTCTGGTGCTTCGTTTTCTCCGTACTGGGCCCGCAAATAGCCAACCAGGCGGGCTGGGCCGTAGCGGAACTGGGGCGCCAGCCATGGATTGTGTACGGCATCCTGAGAACGGAACACGCCGTATCCCCCACCCTCACCGCGGCGGAAGCCCTTTCCTCCCTGGGTATGTTCTTTATCATTTATGCCCTGTTGCTGGCCCTCTTCCTCTATCAAATCACCCATAAAATCCGCAAAGGTCCGGATCAGGAAACTGACGAAGACGACGGCGCCGGGGAAGGCAAACTCCAGGTTCCTTTTGTCAAAGACTAATCTTCACCCCTCTTTTAAAACCATGTTGGACAATCTCACTCTCGCAGACCTGCAAATCATCTGGTTCATCCTCGTCGGCGTGCTTTTCTCCGGATACGCCATTCTGGACGGTTTTGACCTGGGAACCGGCGCCCTTCAGCTTTTCATCAAGGGCGATGAAAACAGAAGACTCACACTAAATGCCGTGGGCCCCGTATGGGACGGAAACGAAGTCTGGCTCATCACGGGAGGAGGTGCCCTTTTCGCCGCCTTTCCGTACGTGTACGCCTCCGTCTTCTCCGGGTTTTACCTGGCCTTCATGCTCTTGCTCCTTACCCTTATCTTCCGCGCCGTGTCCATTGAATTCAGAAGCAAGCAGCCCATGAAATGGTGGCGCAGGGGATGGGATACCACCTTCTCCATCAGCAGCCTTCTGGCGGCCCTGCTCATCGGCGTAGCCATGGGGAACGTTACCAAAGGCATTCCTCTGGATGAGCAGGGAAACTTCACCGGAACATTCCTCAGCCTGCTGAATCCTTATTCCGTTCTTCTGGGGCTGACGACGGTCGCCCTGTTCTCCATGCACGGGGGAATCTACCTGCTGATGAAAACCCAGGGCAGCCTTCAGGAACAAATCAGGAAACTGCTCAGACCCTGCGTCATCATCTTCACTGTCCTGATCATCCTGCACGGGGCTGCCACCCTGCTGTATGTTCCGCACGTAGCGGCGGCCCTGGAACGTTCCCCCTGGATTTACGGCATCGCCGCCCTGGCGGTCATTTCCATCGCGTCCATCTGGCTCTTCATCCACAGGAACCGTCCGGGCTGGGCCTTCGTCGCCTCCTGCTCCACCATGGGCTGCATGATGGCTCTCTTCGGGACAGCGATGTTCCCCAACCTGCTTTACTCCATGCCCAACCCGGAACACTCCCTGACGCTCGTCAACGGCTCATCCACGCGGGAAAGCCTGGTCGTGATGACATACATAGCCATCATGGGCGTGCCGCTCGTTCTGGCTTATTCCGCCGCCATTTACTGGGTCTTCCGTGGAAAAGTTCAGCTCAACGAACACAGTTATTGACGCCCTGCGGACAAAAATAGCGATCAGAGAACTGAAAACGCCCCGTACCATCCGCTCTGCCGCATGAATGCCTCCATCTTCTCCAAAATCCCTCCGGAGGAAATTACGGCACTCCATCAATCATGGAAAAACGATCCCCTGTCCGTAGATCCTCTCTGGGCGGCCTGGTTCGAGGGCTACGAACTGGGGAGCGGAGAAGCCCCCGGGAAAAAAGAAAACACAGGGACCGATGCGGACACGTCCCTTTACACCGTTCCTCCGGAAAGCGCGGAAGGCCGCGGGCGCATCAGCCAGCTCATCCGGGCCTACCGGGTCATGGGACACCAATGCGCCCGCTTCAATCCGCTGGAGCCGTCGGACCGGCCCCGATTCCCCGTCACCCCGGAGGATATGGGATTCCGAGAAGAGGATCTGGACCAGCCCGTCAACATCGGCACCTTCATGGACGGAGGGACACTCACGCTCCGTGAAATCATCAATCGGCTGCAAAAAATCTATTGTGGAGCCATCGGCTTTGAATACCACCACATAGACAATCTGGAAATCCGCTCCTGGATTGAAGAAAAAATCCAGCTCCGGGCAAACGGCGTGGATTATGGCCCGAAAGTCCGGAGAGAAGCCTTCTTCCATCTCTGCAGGGCGGAACTGTTTGAGGAATTCCTGGGCAAGCGCTTCATGGGGGAAAAACGCTTCTCCCTGGAAGGAGGGGAAGGAGCCATCGTCCTGCTGGACGCCATGATCAAGCGCTGTCCCGCCGCCGGAGTCTCCCACATTGAAATGGGCATGGCCCACCGCGGAAGGCTGAATGTGCTCGCCAACATCCTCCACAAACCGCTGAAAACCATCTTCCACGAATTCACGCCGGACTACCTTCCGGAATCCCCCATCGGCAGGAGCGACGTCAAATACCACCTCGGCTACGCCGCCACGCGCCACGTGGACGGGCATGACCTCCACATCCGCCTCTCCTCCAACCCCAGCCATCTGGAAGCCGTGTATCCCGTGGTGGAAGGCAGAGCCAGGGCCATGCAGCACAACCTGCAAGACGCGGAACGCAAGCATGTGCTGCCGCTCGTCCTGCACGGAGACGCCGCTTTCTCTGGGCAGGGAATCGTGGCGGAAGTGCTCAATCTTTCCCTGCTGAAAGGCTACCGCACGGGCGGCACCGTGCATCTCGTCATCAACAACCAGATCGGCTTCACCACCGGCCCGGACGAAGCCCGCTCCTCCCGCTACGCCACGGACGTGGCCCAGATGCTCCAGTCCCCCATCCTGCATATCAACGGAGAAAGCCCGGAAGACCTGGTATGGGCGGCGGACTTCGCGCTCCAGTTCCGCCAGAAATTCGGAAGGGACATCATTCTGGACATGTACTGTTACCGCCGTCTGGGCCACAATGAAACGGATCAGGCCGCCTTTACCGCACCCATGCAGACCAAGCGGATTGAGGCGCGTCCCACCGCCGCAGCCCTGTACGGAACGGCGCTCAGGGAACGCGGGGAATTGACGGAACAGCAGGAGCGGGACATCCGGAAAGACCTTTGGGAAGGCATGGAACAGGCCTACCTGCAAATGAAGGAAAATCCCGTGGACTACCTCCTGCCCGCCACCGCGCAGGATGCGGATGAAACGCCCATCCCGCGTACCAGCATACGGACGGGAATCAGCCCGGAGTTGTTCCAGCGCATCGGAAATATCCTTACGGAACTGCCGGACGGCTTCACGCTCCACCCCACGCTGGAAAAACGCTTCCTGGCTCGCCGCAGGGAGGCCTTCCGGGAAGGCGGACCGCTGGACTGGGCCATGGCGGAATCCCTGGCCTGGGGCAGCCTGCTCGCGGAAAACCACACCGTGCGCCTGTCCGGCCAGGACTGTCAGCGCGGCACCTTCTCCCAGCGGCACGCCGTCCTGCATGACTTCAATGACGGCTCCCTGTACACTCCTCTGGAAAAGCTGAACCACGGCACTACCGCGTTCCGCATTTACAACTCCTCCCTGTCGGAAGCCTCCGTGCTGGGCTTTGAATACGGCTATGCGCTGGAAAGCCCGGACGCTCTGGTCATGTGGGAGGCCCAGTTCGGGGACTTCGCCAACGGAGCACAGGTTATTGTGGACCAGTTCATTGCGGCCGCGGAGGCCAAATGGCGCCAGAAAAACCGCATGGTGCTGCTGCTGCCCCACGGCTATGAAGGGGCGGGTTCGGAACACTCCAGCGCCCGCATGGAACGCTATCTCCAGCTTTGCGCGGACGACAACATGCAGGTCATCAACCCCACCACCCCGGCCCAATACTTCCACGCCCTGCGCCGCCAGGTGCACCGAAATCTGCACAAGCCCCTGATCGTCTTTACGCCCAAAAGCCTGCTCTCCCGTCCGGATGCCGTCTCCCCGCACCGGGAATTTCTGGCCCCCTCCCGTTTCCGCGAAGTACTGCCGGACCCGGACGCTCCCGCGCCGGATCAGGTGACGCGCGCCGTCTTCTGCACCGGGAAAGTTTATTATGACCTGGCCGCCTGCCGGAAGGAACGGAATATTGCAGACACGGTAATCATCCGTCTGGAACAAATCTATCCTCTGGCCCGGGAACAGCTCACCTTCCTGCTGGCACCCTACCAGAAAGTGCGCGACTTCGTCTGGTGCCAGGAGGAACCCTCCAACATGGGGGCCTGGGGCCACCTGCGGAACAGGCTGGGGCACCTCTTCGCCACCTCCTTCCGCTATGCGGGACGGCCGCCCATGGCCTGCCCTGCGGAAGGAGCCAAGGCCCTGCACGCCGCCGCGCAAAAAAGACTTCTCGCCGCTGCCTTCGGGCCGCGGACGCAATCCTGAACCCATCTTCCTCCCATGAGCGACATCCTGACTCCCAACTTTGGAGAATCCGTCACCTCCGCCACCGTAGCCGCGTGGCACAAGAACGCCGGCGATCCGGTAGCCAAAGGCGATACGCTGGTGACGCTGGAAACGGACAAGGTTTCCACGGATTTGGAGGCGGAAGAAAGCGGCGTACTGGAAATCCTCGTTCCGGAAGGGGAAGAAGCCCTTATCGGCGCAGTTCTTGGCCGCATTTCTTCCGCTGACAGAACCGCAGCCGCACCGGAAAGGGAAACTCTGCTCATACCGCTTGAGCCGAAAAAAACGACCTCGCCGGAAACACGGAAGTCCCCCGTTTCCGCGCCTTCCGCCCCAGCTGCGGAATTTCCGGGACAAAAGCCACACGGGAAAGTCCCCCTCCCGGAACAGGTTCCTGCCGGAGAGGACAGGGAGGTAGAAAAGGAAATTGCTCTGCGCTTCATCAGAAAACCCATGAGTCCGCTGCGCCGCACCATCGCGGCCCGGCTGGTGGAGGCCCAGCACCAGGCGGCCATCCTCACCACGTTCAACGAATGCGACATGTCCTCCGTGATGGAACTCCGCAAACAATTCCATGCAGAATTCCGGGAACGGCACGGAACCAAGCTTGGTTTCATGAGCTTCTTTATCAAGGCAGTAGTCAAGGCCTTGCAGGAAATGCCCCAGGTCAACGCCAGAATTGACGGCGCGGACATCGTGGAAAACCTGTACTATGACATCTCTGTAGCCATTGGCACGGACAAGGGTCTCGTCGTCCCCGTGCTGCGGGACTGTGACCGGAAAACGTTTCCGGAGCTGGAACAGGAACTCGCCGTCCTGACGGAAAAAGCACGTAGCGGAAACCTGTCCATGCAGGACCTGCAAGGCGGATGCTTTACCATTTCCAACGGCGGCACGTATGGATCGCTTCTTTCCACCCCGATTCTGAACCCTCCCCAAAGCGGCATTCTGGGCATGCACGCCATTCAGGAACGCCCCGTGGTCCGGGACGGTCAAATCGTCGTCCGGCCCATGATGTACCTGGCCCTTTCCTACGACCACCGCCTGGTGGACGGCAAGCAGGCCGTGCAATTTCTCATTACGGTAAAAAATGCCGTGGAAAACCCGGTGTTCGAATTATGAGGCTTCGCAGGAAAAAAGGCCAAATAACAAAATGTTTTTTCATTTTCCGAGTGCTCAGGAAATGAATCCCTCTGGTTCATTCACTGAGTAGGAACATCCCGGAAGAATTTTCCACTACTGTAAAAAACCTAGGATCAGGAAATCCTTTCTTCCCAAAAATCGGAACCCAAGGTTCGCTCCTCTGCAAAAAAATACTAAATATCAGAAAATTACAAAACAACACCCAATTTTTCACCCAAAATCGCAAAGTTGGGTGTTTTTTTATGTATTCTTAACGGAATCAGCGAGGCAAAAAAGAAACGACGTTAACTTTTCGGCGCCCTCACAGCTCTGCGCCAAGCGTATCTTCTATTTTCTCATCAGTCATTACTTTTTTTCCTTTGCTCAGCCTCCATATACAGGTTTGGTTCGGGCATATATACAGCCCGAACCAAACCAAACTATAGTAGAGGGATGTTCCTCCGGGTCAGAGTGAGCGGAGCATTTTGTCGATGCACTTTTTCTTTTGCTCTGCCCCGGGGTGAACGTAGAGGTTAAGGGTTGTGGAGATGTCGGCATGACCGAGAATGACGCTGACGGTCTTGTAGTCGCAGTTGCTTTCGATGCAGCGTGTGGCGAAGCTGTGGCGCAGCCCGTGGAATTTCAACGGAGGTATGCCGAGCCGTTTCATCAGCTTCATGTAGTAGTTGCGGTATGTACGCGGCTCAATGGGCTGAGGCTCGTTGCTTATGACGTAGTAGTCGCCGTTGACCACCTTCTTCAATGGGCGTATCATCGTCATCAGGGGCTTATTGAGTGGTATTTCGCGGGCAGAGTTGGCGGTCTTTGGAGTGTTGACCACAATCTGAGTGTGTTTGGTGCCGTCATCTTCAAGGATGTATATTCTCTCCACCGTGCGTTGCACCGTCAGCATGGAGCGTTCTACGTCGAGGTCGCTCCATTTCAATCCGCATACCTCGCCGATGCGAAGCCCGGTAGTAAGGCAGATGTATATGCCGAGGTTGCGGAATGTGAAGTTCTGACTGATGTAGTCCAGAATCTTGCGATGGTTTGTTGCCGTCAGGACATCTATGCCCTGCTTTTCGGGAGCGGTCGGATATTTGATGTCCCACTCGAAATGCTGGAGATAGCCGTGTTTTTCTCCGAAGCGGACTATCATCTTCAGGACTATGAGTATGTCCTTGACATACTTTTGGCTCAGACCGGCATTAAGGCGGTCGATTACAAACGACTGCACATCCGCTTCGGTCACGGCATAAAGATTGCCGAACGTCGGGAAGATTTGGTTTTCTACGATGAGCGCGTAGGCTGAGTATGTGGATTGCTTCACATACTGTCGCTTGTCCTTTTTCCAAAGGACAGCGAGGTCTTTGATGTTGATTTTTTCTTTATCCATATTCGTTGAAATGAATTGATTAGGATAATTAAAGAAAATATCGCGTCAATTCGCCCGCTTCCACATCCGCTCCCGCCCTGCGCTTCCCCGGCTTCACTGAACCGTGGCAGAAATGTCGGTTGGGTGACTATATACGTATTTTCAGCGGAGAAAGCCCTAATCGTATTAATTCAGAATATGATAAAATACCATATTACAAGGTTGAACAACTCAATTGGTGTGAGAAGTATTTAGGAGAAACTCCATATTTGAGCCAACGGGGAAAGAATATTTTACCAGAAGGCTGTGTCGTTTTCTCTAAAAGAGGCGCAGCAATCCTAACCAATAAGGTCAGAATGAATCTATTCCCCATTAATATTGATACAAATTTGATGGGAATTAAAGCAGATAATTCGTTTATATTAGATCAATATTTGTTTTATTTCATTCTCCGAGCAAGATTAAACCGAATAGCGGATACCTCGACCATTCCTCAAATAAACAATATTCATATTAATCCCATTACTATATATGTTCCATCTTTGGCAGAGCAGGAAATCATTACAAAATTCCTTGCATTGCTTGACGAGCGCATTGCGACCCAAAGGAGACTGATTGAGGATTTAGAAAAATTAATGTCCTCAATAAATGAAACACTGTATGCGACGTTGACCATAAATTACAAGACCTCGTTTAATGAAATTGGCTGTGATTATGGCGGGTTGACAGGGAAATCTGCCGAAGATTTTGGAAAAGGAAAACCTTTCATCACATATCTGAATGTATATCAGAATCAAATAATAACCGGTTATAATTTTGATTATGTAGAGATTAGAGACAGGGAAAATCAGAACAAAGTACGAAAAGGCGATTTACTTTTTACTCTGTCATCGGAAACCCCTGAAGAAGCCGGCTATTCTGCTGTGTATATGGGAGATGCCAAAGAATTATATTTGAATAGCTTTTGTTTTGGAATACATATCCCAGAATCCGAGATGGTATATCCTCCTTATATGGGATACCTCACTTCAACATCGTATTTTCGCAGAAAAATAATTCCTTATGCACAAGGTAGCACCCGTTTTAATTTACATAAGCCATCGTTGATGAGCATGAAATTCTCTCTACCAGCAAAAGAAAATCAAATAAAGATTTTCAACACGCTCCAATTGATTGCCAAAAAAATATCCACTGAACAAGAAATACTCAGCAACTTCACTCAACAAAGAAATTATCTACTTACAAAATTGTTTATATGAACAGATTGCTAAGAAGATAAGCTCGTTGTTGTTCGTATCTATTCAGAATCGAGGCTTCAACATTTAGCTTATCACTGAGCATGGAGAGAGATTTTACTATTTCGGCTTGTTTGTTCTTGTGGTGAATAGAAATATTCATATCCAAAAACTCTTCAACATTTATAGAACGACCGTCTCGGATGCCATATGTGACGAGAACCAACGACTTTATAAACTTTGAGCTGTTGAAATATTCCTTCAGATAACCATACTCCAATCTCTTATTTGGTCGGAGTATTGTATAGGCTGGGCTGCAAATACCTTCGACTTCGGCAAAGGCAAGCCCACCCTGAAAGCTACGAAGATGTAAAACATAATCTCCGGGATGGACTCGCTTATACATCTTTACAGACTTGGCTTCTGCCTTTATATCAATATCAAGGCTATCCCTCTCAATCATTCCAAACTCTTGACTGGCTGACAATATCCTATAATCAGCTTTGCCGTCATTACGTTGTGTTGAGATTTCCAATATATCACGGAACTTAACGACTTCACCATCTACGTCTGAGAATATTCTGTCAACAATTGAGGACATTGATTGAAATATATCCCCAATTTATGTCACACGAACATCTTGGATAGCAAATATTCTCGCTGTTCTGTGTAATGAGTCAATACGGACTTTTCAAGAACAATCTTGTTTGTAATTGTATCCAAGCATTTTGCGAGGGCTGAGGCCTCGCTCTCATTTGATGGCAGGGGGACACTATTTGCTAAAAATCCGCTGTTTGTGATGTTGATTGTGTTTTTCGCGCCTTTCTGAATTATTGGATGAAGATAATTGAAAGTATTCACCTCACTCTCAAAGTAATATCCCAATAACATGCCTATCCAGTCTTGTTTAGGGACGAATACGCCATATAAAGGAGAAATGGCAGCCGGTTCTTTTTGAGTATCACGTTTGACTATGCCATATGGAAAACTTCCGGTCGGGCTTTTGGTATATATAATATCCCCATAGCGGGCAACATTATACTGTCTCGTTTCCTTGGCCGCAAACGAGCGACCGAGATATTCTATTTGATTTACAACTCCCTCAGAAACCGATACCGAGCAAACATCATATCCATCAGAGTTCCTTTCGCCTCGCTCGGTCAGAATGTCGTTTAACGTGGTAAACTTCCATGACTTCTTGGATAACCCTCTTTTTATTGCATCTTGCAGTATAGCTCTACGCAGAGATATAAAATCCTCAATCAGTCTCCTTTGGGTCGCAATGCGCTCGTCAAGTAATGAGAGTAAAGCTGTGATTTTACATTGTTCTTCTTTTGTTGGATAGCTGACTGGAAGTTGGAGGAACAAATCATCCTTTATACTCACTCTGTCGTGTCTAACTCCACTATCCCCATTTTCATAAATAAACCTATGCCAAGAACGTCCTTTGAAAAACATTCTAAGATATGTCGGTTCAATCCCAGAGACCTGAAAGCATAGATATAGTGGCGAAATAATCCCAATTTCTTGACCTTCATATATATTTACTGGTCCGAAAGGTGCGGTAACTGACTTCCGGGGATTATATACAAAATCTCCATGTTCAATCACATAATAACCATCCGTATTTTCTCGATTTGCAATATCTCGATCAAAATAATCACTTTGTGGTATCACTCCTAAGTTTGCGGAATTGCTTAGTATATTAGATATACTATTGTCCTTATTCTTTCTTGTGATTTTTTTCGCAAAATGATTTAGAGGAGATTTTTGCCACGGTTCAGTGAAGCCGGGGAAGCGCAGGGCGGGAGCGGATGTGGAAGCGGGCGAATTGGAGTTTTTGTTGTTTTCAGTGTCAGCCATCTGGATTTTCAATCTTTACGGTTCTACATTAAGGATTCTTACTCCACAATTCCGAGTTCACGGAGATATACCTCGATTTGCGCGTCAAGTTCGGAACGTTTCGCTTCAAGCTCTTTGATATCCGCCATTACTGCCTTGATGTCGATTTCTTCCTCTTCCTCGAATGTATCTACATAGCGGGGAATGTTGAGATTGTAATCGTTGTCGGCTATCTCCTGAAGCGGTGCCAGATGGCTGTATTTTTCGATTTCAGTACGATTGCGGTAAGTATCTACAATCTTCTGTATGTGTTCGGGACGCAGCTTGTTTTGCGTCTTAACTTTCTCAAACTCCCGGCTCGCATCTATAAAAAGAATGGAATCATCCTCTTTGCGGCATTTCTTGGCTACGATGATGCAGGTGGGTATTCCTGTGCCGTAGAAGATATTTGGGGGCAAACCGATAATAGCGTCAATGTAGTTCTTGTTCTCGATGAGATAACGGCGTATCTTTCCCTCGGCGTTGCCACGGAACAAGACCCCGTGGGGGGCTACACAGGCGAGTGTGCCACCATCATTGAGGTGATGGATCATGTGCAGGATGAAAGCATAGTCAGCTTTCGATTTAGGAGCCAATGCACCCGCCTTGCTGAAACGGTCGTCGGAGTTGAATTTCTCCGCCGCACTCCATTGAGCCGAGAAAGGAGGATTTGCAACTACGGCATCAAACTCCCTGTCGGGGAAGGCATCCGCTTCGAGTGTGTCGCCGTTCTCTATGGTGAAATCTTTGTACTTGACACCATGAAGCAGCATATTCATTCGGGCAAGGTTGAACGTGGTGGGATTCTTTTCCTGTCCATAAATGGTATCGGCATTGCCGTTGCGGGCTGTCCGCAGAAGAAGGGAGCCGGAACCGCAAGTAGGGTCATATACATCGCGCAGACGTGTCTTTCCGGTGGTTACTACCTCGGCGAGAATCTGACTGACTTCCTGCGGAGTGTAAAACTCACCGGCCTTTTTGCCGGCACCGGCGGCAAACTGACCTATCATATACTCGTAGGCATCGCCGAGAATGTCGATCTCGGAAGCCTCGTTAAGTCCGAAGTCTATGCCGTTGAGAGCGACAAGCACGTTGGATATGAGCGTATTTTTATCATCGGCAGACTTTCCCAACTTAGGTGATGCGAGGTCAATGTCGGAGAAAAGACCTCCGAAGTCCTCGTTGCTGTCCTGTCCGACCGTGCTGTCCTCAATTTTCTTCAGCGAGCGTTCAAGCTGTGGCAGGATATTCTCTTCGCGGTCAATCGCCTCAATTATGCTCGAAAAAAGAAATTCCGGTTCGAGGAAGTATCCGAGGTTGCTCAGACACTCATCTTTTATGTCGGCTTTTAGCTCGGCATCGTCGCTTGCCCACGCCTCCTTGAATGTAACACCGTCCTCCGACAATATGTCATCGGCATACATCTCTATCTTCTCTGACAAGTATTTGTAGAATATGAATCCGAGGGTGAAGTACATAAAATCGCTCGCCGACATATTGCCGCGAAGGTTGTTGGCCACAGTCCAAAGTTGACTGCGAAGCTGCTGTTGAAGTTCCTCGCTCATTGTTTTAATTTCTTTGAAATTAAAGGGTTAATGGTTAGGGGGTAGTTTTTCGGTGAAGGATTTAGCTAATGCCGATAGTTGGCGGGAGAGGGCATGGAAGCGAGGCTTAATGTCATGCAGTTCCGCTGCAGTGATATAGCTTAGGTCGGAGGCTATCTCTAACTGGCAATATGCTTCCATCAAAGAGCCATATGCAATTTCGATGAAATGAATTTTCTCTTTGACAGAACGGTGGCCGCTGCCTTCCGCGATATTCGATGGCACAGAAACGATGGATCTTTGCAGTTGCTGACACAACGCAAACGCCTCTGTGCGCGGAAACTTTGAAGAAAGCCGGTAAACTACCACAACGAGTTGCCTTGCATCCTGATAAACTCTCAGATTCTCAAAAGAAAAACAATTCTCTTCCATAATCTGTAACCTTTAAACATCTATTCCCAATTATATATTTCTATGATTTTACGGAGTTTTTGAATGATGCGGTTGAAAACGCCACGGCGTTGTTTCAGACCGAGTTTCTTTTTCTTGATGGCATCCTGAAGTATCTCGTCTTTCTCACGGTGGAGATAGTCGTATTCCTCCATGAATTTATGAAGTGCCGTCCGGTCGATTTCTTCCTCCTTGGCAAGTTGCTCGACGGCGCGGTCTTTTGCCTTGCGTACATATTCTACCAATCGGGATTCAAGATCTATGGTGCCGTCAGCCTTAGACCGTCGGAATTCATCCTGATTGGCATCGACATTCTCGCTGATGAAACCGTCGATAAGCTCAGCCTTGCTGCGCATCTCGGCATCACGAATCATCGTGTTAAGAATCTCCCGGCGTTTTTCCGAGTAGTCATCGCTTGACGGGTCAAGGTCGTGAATCAACGCGAGAATGTATGCCACGTTGATGACATCGCTGTGGAGCAGTTCGAGGCAGAAGTCAATATCTTCAAGTGTTGTCTGGGCTTCGTCATCATAAGCGGCGGCAGGTTCTGCAGCTACTTTGGCCGGGGACGCTCCAAAGTTCTGGGCAATGTCAAGATACTTGCTGCGAAAATCCTGAAACTCCTGCTCTGTCATTATGAACGATATATCCGAAGGTGAATATTCCTCATAAATCTGCATTTCAGCGTGTTTCTTGATTATATCGCGGAAGGCGAGGACAAAAGCAACCTTGTCGTTCTCGCTTTCGAGATTGTCTATCTCGTCCACATTCGGATATTTCGACAGGAACTGCTCCGTCTTTTCAATGTATTCACGTTTGACATCTTTGAACGGCGGTCGCACTATATCCTCAATAGGATTATTGTCGGAGAACAGCTTTATAGACGCATCCACGTTGCTTTTGAGGTCGCGGAAGCAGATTACCTTGCCAAATCTCTTTTTCTCGTTCAACACACGATTTGTGCGGCTGAAAGCCTGTAACAGCCCATGGTATTCAAGATTTTTATCGACATAAAGAGTGTTGAGCTTCTTAGCATCGAAACCTGTAAGGAACATCCCGACGACAAGCAACAAGTCCAAAGGCTTCATCTTCGGGTCTTTCTTCTTCATCCTCTTGTTGATATCATCATAATAGAGTCCGAAGTTTTCTACCGAGTGGGATGTGCCGAAGTTTTTGTTGTAGTCATTTATGATTTCCTGCATCTCATCGGCAGCGACTTTCAAATTTGCGAACCCCCGGTTCATGCCGGTGGCTTCATCATCCTGACTGCCGTTTGCTGCGTATGTAAATATCGCACCGATTTTGATATCGGGATTTAATTCCTTAAAAATTTTGTAGTAACGCAAAAGCATCGGCACTGACTGAACCGCAAACAAAGCGTTGTATTCGCCATCAAAAGTGGATTTATTGAAGTTGTTAAGGATAAACCTTGCAACTTCACGCATACGGCTCTCGCTTTCAAGGTCAAGTTCTGCGTTTCCGGTGTAATATTCAACAAGAAAGCCTAATACATTGTCATCGGCAATAGCATCTTTAATCAGATACTTATGCAGGCAGTTGCCGAAGATTTCTTTGGTTGTACGGTCATTTTTCGAGTTCTCGACGAATATCGGCGTGCCTGTGAAGCCGAATATTTGAAGATTTTTGAAAAAATTCACAATATTTTTGTGACTTTCACCGAAATGGCTTCGGTGGCACTCATCAAAAATCATCACGACCTTTTTATTGCGCACATCCTGAATATGTCTGTTGTAATAGTCTTTTGTGACTGCGCAATTCAGCTTTTGAATTGTGGTGATTATGATTTTTGCATCGCTGTCGAGACGGCGGATAAGCTCCTTGGTATTGTCCGTGCCATCAACGGCTCCCGGTTCAAAGGCTTCATATTCAGCCTGTGTCTGAGTGTCGAGGTCGTGACGGTCAACGACAAAAAGCACCTTGTCTATTTCATCGACCTCCGAAACGAGTTGTGCCGCCTTAAATGATGTTAAAGTCTTTCCCGCGCCGGTTGTGTGCCAGATATACCCGTTGTCGTTGCTGTTGACAACCCGGTCAAGAATCTCCTCTACGGCGTAGTATTGATATGGACGCAGAACCATGAGGCATTTATCACCCTCATGTAGCACGATATATTTACTGATGATTTTGCCAAGTGTACACGGGTCGAAGAATTCAGCGGCGAAAAGGCTGAGTTGATTGAACGGATTGTTTCTCCTGTCAGTCCAATTAAACGTGAACTTATAACCGCTATTGGGGTTATTGGCGAAATAGCGGGTATTCACGCCGTTGGAAATCACAAAAATCTGAATATAGTTGAATAGACCGTGGAACGATGTCTTGTGATAGCGTTGAACCTGATTATATGCCTGTTTCAGTTCCACACCCCGTTTCTTCAACTCAATCTGCACCAGAGGCAGGCCGTTGATCAGTATGGTAACATCATAGCGACACTGACGGCGACCTTCTACCGTAATCTGATTGGAAACTTGAAATTCATTCTGACACCATTTGTGACGGTTGAGAAATTCAAGCCATACACGCTGTCCATTGTTAAGCTCCAATGGCAACAAATCCCGCAATTTCTTGGCTTTCTCAAACGTAGTGCCGCCTTCAAGATAGAGCATGACCTTATTGAACTCATTATCTGTAAGCTCCGTTCTGCCATGCGACGCAAGCTCCTTGGCATTATGTTTTTCCAACTGTCGTTTGAAATTGGATATAAGGTTGGTTTCCTCATTGATTTCAACGTATTCATACGCCATATCAGTGAGGGTTTTTATCAAGCCTTTTTCCAGTGCATCTTCGCTTTGAGTAAGTGGCATCTAAAAATAATAAAACTCCGGGCAGTTTTCTGAAGGCTGACCGAGCCTGTAACGACTGCTTAGGAGCTTTGGAGTTTGTTTGGTTTTGTGGAATCGTTTCCGTTATGCTTTAACCGTTTCAGTCATCTTCAGAATCTTAAGGTTACTATATTGCAAGATTAGCGATTTTTTCTGACATGGCAATCGAAATATGTTGAGAAACATATGACTATAAACGAGAGGCTAATGAAAACATAGAATGCCACCGGCAACGATGGAGTGTTTTCGGTGGCATTGGTCGGGATTAAGGGGTGGTGGGATAATAGTACGAGAAGGTGGTGTCGGCTTGTGAACGCTGCTCATGGCGGCGAATTAAAGATTTGATGATGTCCGTTTCATGGCGGGAGTGTTTCACATGGGACAAATGACCCTTACGGGCATTTATGGTTGGTCACACTATCAGCCACCATGTGTCAGCGGTGTACTTTTCCTTATTGTGTTTCTCCCGCATGACGTAGCCGACAATATCGCCGACTCCGCCGCTGCATAGTATTTTCGCTATCATAACAATGCGGAATTTTGGAATTTCAACTTACCGAGAATGGCTAAAATTCCGTCGAGACAAACCTCGGCTTTGCGTCTCGTCGATGGCCCTGCATTGGCCTAACAAGCCTTTACTTGGTCATTGAGATTCTTTCCTTGGTACATCAGTTCGCGTATAGCATCACGCTCGAAGTCGGTGAGACGTTCAACAATCGAGAGCTTGAAGGCACCAATACGGAGCAATTCCGCTATGCTGATTCCGGCTTTGACGGCTTTCTCCTTTAGCCGGTAGAAAACTCTATGCGGTTGCCGTCGAATGTCAGACTCATGCGAATGGGCACATTCTCCGTAACGGCAATACCTTTCTTCTTTCGCTGTTCTAATTTAAAATTTACGATTCTTTTTATGTTCATAATCAATGGCGTGTAAAATTGTTTGCACCCAAAAGTACACCCAATTTTGGTGACGTCAAAATAGCGTTAACAATTGTTGATATTTCACGCAAAATCGCTAAACCGCACAATTACAAATACATGAGCCATTATGATTGTTTATTTGCCCAATATCTTCTTTCCCTCCCGCTCCGCCATCATGTTCATATTTCCCGCATACCGGGTCGGCATGGGGAAAATTTCTCATTAATCAGGAAAATCGCTTCCTCCGCAATGGAATCACCGCAAGTATGTACAAGCAAATTGCGGCCTTCCTGGGCTTGCAGCCGACCATCTACATTGACTATTGAACCAGCTCAAAGCCTATCTGAGTCTTCACGGGAACTGCTGGACTGTAGCCGTCATCAACAAATTCACCCTTTAGCGTCTTTTTCCAACGCAGATTGATATTCATCCTTTACAGGATAAAGGAATCAATGGGAGCCCCCTCCGGGGACTCCCATTGAAAACCGTTACATGTGGATGGCGATTCCCTCGGAAGCCAGCATGGATTCATGGATGGCCTCAGACAGCGTGGGATGGGCGAAAATGGTGGCATGGATGTCCTCGTCCGTCAGTTCCGCCTGAATGCCGATGCCCAGCACGGCAATCAGCTCCGTGGCTTCCGGCCCCACGATGTGGGCGCCCAGGAGTTCTCCGTTTTTGGCGCCGTACAGGGTTTTTACGAAACCGTCCGGTTCTCCGGCGGCTACAGCCTTGCCAATGGCCTGGAAGGGGAATTTCCCCACCTTGTATTCCACGCCCGCCTCTTTGAGGGCGCGTTCCGTTTTACCTACGGAAGCCACCTGCGGGTAGCAATATGTGCAGCTCGGGAAAAAGCCCACCTGCCTGGGCTGATAGTCCGGATTAAACATGCCTTCTACTGCCTGCACAGCTTCAAAAGAAGCCGTATGCGCCAGCAGCACGCCGCCGATCACATCGCCTGCCGCATACACGCCGGGTATGGAAGTCGCATAGCGGTCATTCACCTTGATGAATCCCTTTTCCGTCAGCTCCAGGTCCAGGCCGGGCGCGGCGGGAACAACCGGCTTCACGCCGATGGCCACCAGGCAGACATCCGCCGTGATTTCCTCTTCCTGTCCCCTGCTGTTTTTCACGCTGGCCTTGACCTGTCCGTCACAGGTTTCCGCAACGGATTCCACGGAGGCTCCCGTCATCACCTTGATGCCCTGCTTCTTGAATGCGCGTTCCAGCGTCATGCAGGAGTCGTCGTCTTCATTGGGAAGCATCCGGGGAAGCGCTTCAATAAGCGTCACTCTGGTGCCGAATGAATTGTAAATGTAGGCAAATTCCGTGCCGATGGCTCCGGAACCAATGATGATCATGCTTTCAGGCCGCTTTTCCAGCACCATGGCTTCCCTGGAGCCGATGACGGTAGTGCCGTTCAGGGGGAGGCTGGGCACCGTGCGGGTGACGCAGCCGGTACAGACCAGGATATTCTTTCCCTCCAGAACATTCACCGTCCCGTCGGCGGCCTTTACTTCCACCCTGCCGGGAGAAATGATGGAGGCTTCCCCCGTAACGGAATCCACCTTATTTTTCTTGAACAGGAACCCCACGCCGCCGGCCAGGCGGTCGCTGACCTTGCGGGAACGGCCGATCACTTCGCTCCAATCCACGCTGACGCCCTCCACCGTCATGCCGAATTCCCTGGCACGGGCCGTTACAGTCAGGTAGGCCTCCGCGTTCTTCAGAAGCGCCTTGGTGGGAATGCAACCCCAGTTCAGACAGGTGCCCCCTACCCGCTCGCGTTCCACGCACACCACGGATTTCCCCAGCTGGGCGGCGCGGATGGCGCCCACATAGCCGGCAGGGCCTCCACCAATGACGATGAGATCATATTGCATGAAATTACTATAAAGGCATCCCCCCTTGCGGGTAAAGAAGGAATATGAGCATGCGCCGACTCAGGGGGGCCGTTCCCGGAGAACAGTTAACAGGCAACAGCACGACAACTATTAGCCAATCACTATTAACTCTTAACTATCATTGCCCCCCTTCACCCACTCCACCAGGTCCCGCATTTCCGCGGCGGTATCCGCATACAGGCCATCCGTGTAAATTCCATGGTCATACAAAATTTTCCCTTCCACCATGGTGAACACGCAATCCTTGCCGGAAGATGCATAAACGGCATGGGATGTCTCGTTGAACATCGGGCACAGATTCGGTTCATCCAGGTTCAGCGCGATCATATCCGCGGGAGCTCCCGGAACCAGTGTTCCCAACCCCGGCGTCCGGAAAATGCGGGCGCCCTCCGCCGTAGCCATCTTCAACGCCTGCATGGCGGGGAGCGCAGTAGCGTCACCGCTGTACCCCTTGGCAAGAATAGCGGCCAGCTTCATTGTTTCAAACATATCCAGACTGTTGTTGCTGCACGCTCCGTCCGTTCCCAGAGAGACGGGAACGCCGGCCTGCACCATATCCCGCACGCGGGCGAAGCCGGACGCCAGTTTCAGGTTGCTGACCGGGTTATGGACAACCGCCGCCCCGGAAGCGGCCACCAGCTCCAGTTCCTCATCCGTCACGTCCACCATATGAGCCAGCACGGCGCGTTCATTCAGCAGCCCCA
>ENA-ORNF01001145-ORNF01001145.1-human-gut-metagenome-genome-assembly--contig:-NODE-1145-length-24201-cov-4.880933_pt1 | contig 24201 bp, 23 predicted proteins | sample MGYA00242110_ERZ509012 | MGnify/ENA primary metagenome ERZ509012 (study PRJEB26280, sample SAMEA2338714) | human gut metagenome | biome: human gut; feature: human-associated habitat; material: faeces...
CCCCGCGGCGCAGAGCGCCAGCGTGCCGACGGCGGAGAGCCGCTCGCCGTTCTCATCGAGGAGCTCCAGCACCGTCCAGCCGTTGTCGGCGTTTCGGTAGATGATGGTTTGAATCGTACCCGTAATCTGCATGGCTTAAATCAGTTGCAGCAGCACTCCGGCGACCGCCGCCGCCACATAGGTGCTGCCCAGGATGAGCATATAGGTTTTGGGACGATGCTTGCCCTGCAACAGGACGAGCAGCCCCACGCCCGCCGCAGTACCAAGACCGGCCACCGTAGAGCCGAGGGTAATCATGCCGTCCAGATACAGTTGGGTGAGCAGCACGGAGGCGGCGCAGTTGGGAATGAAGCCGAATAGCGCGGCAAGCAGCGGCTGGAACGGACCCGGCAACAGGAAGGAGGCGAACCGTTCGCGGCCGACACCCTCGATGAGCAGCCCGAGCAACAGCGCAAATACGAACAGGAACAGCAGGATGGATAGCGTGCGCCTGAGCGCTTCCAGCAGAATGCGCCCCAGGGATGCGCCGCGTTCGCACGTGCATCGATGCGCGTGTATCGATGCGGCGTTCGGATCGGCCTGTTGCCGGGCGCGCGAAAATAGCGCGTCAACCAGAAATCCGGCGGCCACGCCGAGCACGATCTTGATGATGAGCAGCAGGACGACCGTCTCCATCTGATCAGGATGCCCGAGCAGGATGGGCAGCGCCTCGTCCGATGTGGAAAGAAACACGGCCACCAGCGTGCCGGCGGAAACGAAGCCGCCATTGAACAGTTGTGCGCAGGCCGCAGAAAAACCGCACTGCGGGATGCACCCGACCAGACCGCCCAGCAACGGCCCGAATCGTCCGGCACGCCGCACAGCGGCAAGCATCCGGTCGGCGGCCCGATGTTCGAGATATTCCATCAAAAAGACGGTTGCCAGCAATATGGGCGTCAGCTTTGCGCAGTCAAGCAGCGCGTCGAGCAGGACATCCCAGATTCGATCCATGACCCACACTCCTTACAAAACGCCGGATAGACTTGCTCCCGCCTTGTCGCGGCGGGAGCATCGGGGGCGATCAAAAATCGATCTTGGCTTCGATATGTGCCGCAATCTCCCCGACCGGGACCCGTACCTGTTCCATCGTGTCACGGTCGCGGATGGTGACGCAGCCGTCGTTTTCGGTTTCAAAATCGATCGTGATGCACAGCGGCGTTCCGATCTCGTCCTCCCGGCGATAGCGCTTGCCAATGGAGCCGGTCTCGTCGTAATCCACCATGTACCGCTTGGACAGTTGCGCGTGGATCTCCGCGGCTCGTTCAGCGAGTTTTTTGGAGAGCGGCAACACCGCGGCCTTATAGGGCGCGAGCGCGCCGTGCAGGCGCAGCACCGTGCGCACGTCGCCGCCTTCGAGCGTCTCCTCGTCGTAGGCGTCGCAAAGGAATGCCAGCGCCACACGATCCGCGCCGAGCGACGGCTCCACGCAGTAAGGGATGTACCGCTTGCCGTTGAACGGATCGAGATATTCGAAGCTCTCGCCGCTGTGTTCCGCATGGGATTTCAGATCGAAATCCGTACGGTCGGCGATGCCCCAGAGCTCGCCCCAGCCGAACGGGAACAGGAATTCGATGTCGGTCGTCCCCTTGCTGTAATGCGAAAGCTCGGCCTGTTCGTGCTCGCGCATGCGCATGTTTTCCGGGCGCATCCCGAGCGAGAGCAGGAAGTTCCGGCAATAGTCCTTCCAGTATGCATACCAGTCAAGGTCGGTGCCGGGCTCGCAGAAAAACTCCAGCTCCATCTGCTCAAACTCGCGCGTGCGGAACGTAAAGTTGCCGGGCGTGATCTCATTGCGGAAGGACTTGCCGATCTGTGCGATCCCAAAGGGGATTTTGCGCCGCGTGGTGCGCTGCACATTGCGGAAGTTCACAAAGATGCCCTGCGCGGTCTCCGGACGAAGGTATAGCTCGGAGGCGGAGTCCTCGGTAACGCCCTGGAACGTCTTGAACATCAGGTTGAACTTGCGGATACCCGTGAAGTCCGCCTTGCCGCATTCCGGGCAGGTGACGCCGTTGTCGGCGATAAACTGCTCCATCTGCGCGCTGCTCCAGCCGTCCGGCCGGATATCCAGGGCGTGTTCGGCTGCATATGCCTCGATGAGCTGATCGGCGCGGAAGCGTGCCTTGCAGGCCTTGCAATCCATCAGCGGATCGGAAAAGCCGCCGACATGTCCGCTGGCCACCCACGTTTCCGGGTTCATGAGGATGGCGGCATCCATCCCCACATTGTATGGGCTTTCCTGTACGAACTTGCGCCACCAGGCCTTTTTGACATTGTTTTTGAATTCAACCCCCAGCGGACCGTAATCCCACGTGTTGGCAAGCCCGCCATAGATCTCGCTCCCCGCAAAGATAAAACCGCGGCCCTTGCAAAGCGCTACGATCTTGTCCATCGATTTCTCCACTGCCGATTCCCTCTCTCTTCTCCAAGTTTTACCCATCTATTATTAGGTAGAACCCACGTTTTGTCAAGGTCGCAGGCGGACAAGCACAACATTTTAGACCCCCGCGTACTATGACAGTAGCTGGCGGCGAAACGGCCGCATGCGAACAAAACACGTTGAGGAGGTTTCTTTATGGGTTGCCTGAACAATTTTTGCGGCGGAAACGGCATGTGGTGGATCATCATTCTCCTGCTCCTGCTGGACAATGATGGGAACACCTGCGACAGCCTGATCTGGATTCTGCTGCTCTCCCGCTTCTGCAACTGCGGCTGCGGCAACGCCTGCACGGATTGCGGCTGCGGCTGCACGGCAACGCCGCGCACCTGCGGTTGTTAACGATAATTTCGGAAAAACAGAGCCGAAAACGAGCCGACCTTGCCTCCTTTGTGCTATACTGAGCGTAGAGCTTGCGCCGCACAGGGGAGGCGCCGCTTATTCTGCCGTTCAAGCGGCCGGAACGGCGGCAAAAACGGCAGGAGCAAGCGCAAAGGCGCGACCCGGCGGTACGGCCGCCCTTGTGTCATTGCCCCATGGACGATTGGCAGCGCGCCCCTTCTTTGCGGGCATCCCGTCGCCAGATCGCGTTTGGAAAAGGATCTTGCAATGGCGCGGCGCGTCCGGTATCATTCTTTTCAAGAGGCGCTGGCGCACGCGGCCGCGTGCGGGGCGGGACGCCGGCGCTGCCGGTCCTGTATAACGGGCATGTGGACATGCCTATCCCGTCGGCGTGTTCCCGTTGGGGTTGCCCCATGAGACCGACTGTGAAGTGCCGGGCCTGACGGCCTGGCGCCGGCGACGGAATGAACGAGCGGCGAGGAATGAGGGACAGGATCGGAACGACGTGCAATTTGTTGCGGCAAAACCATCGGACGCAGCTGTGATTCCACGCCTTCGCAGGAGGATTTGGACGACCACATACCGGGGCATCTATCCGGATGAGATGATCGACCGCTTTGATTATGCCTGGCACGAGGAAAGGGACGCCCAAAGGATCGACGATCCTGCCTATGCCGTTTATCTTGTCCGGGTTTCGGATCGGCTCGCCGGGTATATCTGCCTGCGAAAGCGAAACCCGGCGCAACTGCTTTCGCTGTACGTCGAGAAGGCATTTCAGGATAGAGGGATTGGGCGCAGGGCTTTCGGGTTTGAAAAACCCTGCTTTGCGGCGGCCGGCGTGCCGGCCTTTATCTGCCAATGTCAGCCGGACAACACAAAGGCCATCCGGTTTTACCGGAGAAACGGCGGCAGGGTGATCCGGGAGGATCTGAATCATGAGGCGAGATGGCAGGATGCCGTTATATTTCTATTCGATGTCAACCGGGAAAGCAGGTGAGCCGATGGAATTTCCACAGGAAACGGGAAGCTGCAAGGAAACGAGCGCCAACCTGCGCGAGGGGCATGTGGTTGTGGGCCTTTCCGGCGGCGTGGACAGCGCTGTGGCGGCCTATCTGCTCAAACGGGACGGGTACGACGTGATCGGCGTGTTCATGAAGAACTGGGAGGAGACGGGGGAGGACGGCGTTTGCACGGCGGCGGCGGATCATGAGGATGTGAAGAGCGTATCCGCCTCCATCGGCATCCCCTATTATACGGTCAACTTTTCCGAGGAGTACCGGGAAAGGGTCTTTGCCTACTTTTTGTCGGAATATCGCGCCGGGCGTACGCCCAATCCCGACGTGCTCTGCAACTGCGAGATCAAGTTTCGCGCCTTTCTGGATTTTGCACTGGGTACCGGCGCTGCAGGCCTCGCAACGGGCCACTATGCGCGCCTTGCACAAGGGACGGATGGCGGGGTACGACTGCTGCGCGCCTGTGACGCGGGCAAGGACCAGACCTATTTCCTTGCGGGCCTGACGCAGGAGCAGTTGCGGAACGCGCGTTTCCCCATCGGCGGCATGCTCAAGAGCGAAGTGCGACGCATTGCGCGCGAGCAGGGGTTTTCCAACGCCGCCAAAAAGGACTCCACCGGGATCTGCTTCATTGGCGAGCGGAACTTCAAGCGCTTTTTGATGCAGTATCTGCCCGCGCAGCCGGGCGACATGGTGGACGAGCACGGCAACTTCGTCGGGCGCCACGACGGCCTGATGTACTATACGCTCGGGCAGCGCCGCGGCCTTGGCATCGGCGGCTATGCCGGCGGTACGGGGGAGAGCTGGTTTGTCATCGGCAAGGACCTCTCCCGCAATCTTCTGATCGTACAGCAGGGCGAGCATGAGGAGCTATTTTCTCTCTCGCTCGTCGCGCCGCACGTTAACTGGATCGCCGGCGCGCCGCCGGCTTGTGAATTCACCTGTACGGCCAAGTTCCGCTACCGGCAGCCGGATCGACCCGTCCTGGTATCCTGCGGGGATCTGGGTGTCCATGTCCGCTTTTTTGAGCCGGAGCGGGCGGTCACGCCGGGGCAATGGGTTGTTTTTTACGACGGCGATGTATGCCTCGGCGGCGGCCCCATATCCTCTACGGAACCGCTCAAACCCATCCGCCTCTGATGCAGGGCGCCGGCAAACGCCGCCCGTACAACATGAGCGGCGCAGCGACCTCCTCCATCATCGCGGGCGCCAGGACAACTGCCCGCGCTTCCCGGCGGGAACCGGCGATGGAGAACTTCGCCTGCATGGTGTCACCTCCTGCATGCTCTCATTACAAAAAGAAAACCGGCGCATTTCCGCCGGTTTTCGATAAGCGGTCGTTTTGGCGCGGCAAATGGTCGAATGGATACGCGACCTGCTTCAATCCCCGTCCGGCTGCACGCGGATCTCATCCTCCGACAGGATGAGGCGCGCCGTTCCGTCGGCGGTGCGCAGGACCTCTACCCCCTGCGCATCGAGCAGCGAGAGCAGTTCCTCCGCAGCGGGATTCTTTTCGGAGTCCGTGATGATCGCAAAGCCCGGCGAGGCTGCGGCGAGCAATGCGGCGGAGGTCTCGTGGAGCCGGCCGTGATGCGGAAGTTTGAGCACGTCGCATGCAAGATCATAGCCGCCGTCGAGCAGTTCCTGCGTGCGCGCTTCTTCCGCATCGCCCATGAGCAGAACCCGCCGGTTGCCAAACTGCACGCGCACGACAAGCGATTGATTGTTGTCATCGCCGTCATAAGCGGCCTTTGGCGTCCACACGTCGATTGCCATCCGTCCGATGGAAAACGAGACGTCCCGGGAAAGCCGTTCCGTGGGGATGCCGGCTTCTTGAAGGGCGGCCAGCAGCGCTTCGTATCGCTTCCCGCCCGGCTCATATGCGGGCATAAATGCGCTTGTGACCGGAATCCCGCTCAGCAGATCCGGCGCGCCGCCGATATGGTCTTTATCGAAATGCGTAAAAATGACGCAGTCAAGCCGTTCAATCCCGGCCTGCGCAAGCGCGGCCAGTACCTTTTCGCCATCCTCCTCTTCGCCGGCATCGATGAGCACGCTGTGCGTGCCGTCGGTCAGCAGGATGCTGTCCGCCTTGCCGATGGAGAGTGCGCATACCGTCAGCTCCGGCACAGGCTGTGAAACACAGCCGCCGGGCAAGAGCAATCCCAGTATCAGCAGCAGGACAAGCAATCGCTTCATTTTGTCACATCCTCGTTGGGCGCGCTCCGGTAGAGCCGGCGCCCGCTTTTGATCAGCGTAGCATATCCCGTCGCCGCCCGTCAATGGGCGCCGCTGCACAAATTTGTTTGGACTAACCAACTGCCGGAATTTGGAATGGCCGCTGCGTTGACAGGGCGGGGTAACCGGGATATAATATCCATATACGAACATATGTTCGCATATGGAAAGGAACGGGACGAAAAGGTGCAACGACGGATACTGCATGCGGATTTCAACGGGTTTTACGCTTCCGTGGCCTGCCTGCTCGACCCGGCGCTTCGCGGACGGCCGGTTGCCGTCGCCGGCGATCCGGCGGCGAGGCACGGCGTCATCCTCGCCAAGAACGAGGAGGCGAAACTCTTTGGCGTAAAAACCGGCGAGACGATCTGGCAGGCGCGCCGCAAGTGCCCGCGGCTGATCACGGTGCCGCCGGATTTTTCCCAGTATCTGCGCTTCTCACGTCTCGGGCGCGAGATTTACGGCACATATTCCGACCTTGTGGAGGGCTTCGGCCTGGACGAAAACTGGATCGATGTGAGCGGGAGCACCTGTAATTTTGAGGATGCGCGGCGTATGGCGGAGGAGATCCGTCTGCGCGTGCGGGAGGAGCTGGGCATCACGGTGTCCGTTGGCGTTGCGCCAAACAAGGTGTTTGCCAAACTCGCTTCCGATATGAAGAAGCCGGATGCGGTGACGCTTATCACGCCGGAGAATTTTCGCAGCCTTGTCTGGCCGTTGCCGGCGGGCGCGCTCCTCTATGTAGGACGCGCAACAGAGACAAAACTCCGACGACTCGGCATCGCCACCATCGGCGAGCTTGCGATGGCGCCGCCGGCCCTGTTGCGCGCCCAGTTTGGCAAGGTTGGACAGATGCTGCACGAATTTGCCAACGGCCGCGACGATACGCCCGTGGAGCGTATGGACGCACAGCATGCCGCCAAGTCCGTCAGCAATGGGATCACGGCCCCCCGCGACCTTGTTTCCGATGCGGACGTCTATCTGACCGTGACCATGCTCTGCGAATCGGTGGCTGCCCGCCTGCGCGCAAACGGGCAGCGCGCGCGCACGGTACATCTTACCATGCGCGATACGGCGTTGCAGTCGTTCGTGCGGCAGGCCAAGCTGGAAAAGCCGAGCGATTTAACGATGGAGCTTGCCGCGCTTGCCATGGCGCTGTTCCGGGAACACTACGATTGGCGCATTCCATTGCGCAGCCTTTCCGTCAGCGCGACGGACCTCATTGGAGCGGATGCGCCGGAGCAGCTTTCCCTGTTTTCCGATGAAACGGCGCGTCTGCGCGTGGCACGTGCGGAGGCCGCAGTGGATGAGATCCGAAGGCGGTTTGGTTATCACAGCATTGGCCGCGCCATCTTTCTGACCGATGCAGAGATCGGCCGCATGAATCCGCGCGAGGAGAACACGATCCACCCGGTCGGATGGCGCAGGGCGACGGAAGGAGAGAACGGATGAAACGGTATGTGGCGGTGGAGGCACGGTTTGACGAAGGGGGCGGCATGCGTCCCCTGTGTGTGGTCTGGGAGGATGGGCGCCGGTTTTCGGTGGACCGGGTGATGGAAGTACGGCGCACTGCGAGCCTTAAGGCGGGGGGTACCGGGCTGCGCTATCGCTGCCTGATCGGCGGAAGGGAACGATATCTGTTTTTTGAGGACCCGCGCTGGTTTGTTGAAATGGGATAATGCCGAAGGGCGTGACAGCACGGGGAAAAAGTGGTATGCTTATATGGAATCAGAAATTGAGCCCGCAACGGAGGAGGAATTTTTATGTCGGCAAATCGCAGCGAACAGGACCCGAAGCTCCAGTGGCGCTTGACCGATATCTTTGAAACCGAAGCGGCGTGGGAGCAGGCGCTGGCCACGGCGCAACAGGACATTGCGGCGGTGGAAACGTATCGCGGCCGTCTTGGGGAAGGCGCGGACGTGCTGCTCGAGCTGCTCAAGCGCCGCAGCGAGGCGGAGCAACTGCTCATGCGCGCATATACCTATGCGCATCTGCATCAGGATACGGATAACGGCAGCGCCGCCTATCAGGGCATGACGGATCGGGCGATGCAGGCCATTATTGCAGCGCAGACGGCCGCCTCGTTTATTGAGCCGGAAATCCTTTCCATCGATCCGGCCACATTGCGCGGCTGGATGGCGCAGCCCCGCTTTGCATCCTTCCGGTTTTATCTGGAAGATCTGGATCGCCAGCGCGCGCATACGCTCTCGGCGGCGGAAGAGCGGATTCTGGCCATGGCGGAGGACCCGCTCAGCGGCGCCGACAATGCGTTTACCATGCTGTCGGATGTGGACCTTGATTTTGGCGCTGTGAAGGATGAGAACGGCAGGGAAATCAAGCTGACGCACAGCACCTACGGCCTGTTTCTGGAGAGCGCGGACCGCCGGGTGCGCCACGACGCGTTCCGGGGCATGTACAAGGCGTATCGCAGCATGAAGAATACGATTGCGGCGACCTATGCCGCTTCCGTGAAGGCGGATGTATTTCGCGCCCGTGCACGTGGATATGCGGGGGCGCTGGAGGCGGCGCTGGACGGGAATAACGTGCCCGTCGCCGTATACGAGCAACTCATCGAGGCCGTACACGAAAAGCTGCCCGCTTTGCAAAAGTATTTGGCGCTGCGCAAAAAACAGCTCGGCGTGGAACAACTGGAGATGTACGATCTGTATACGCCAATCGTGCCGGATTGTGCGATGCCCATGAACTATGAGGAGGCGAAGGCGCTCGTCAAGGATGCGCTCAAGCCGCTGGGCGAGCGCTATGGGAAGCTGCTTGACGAGGCATACGACAACCACTGGATCGACGTATACGAGAGCGCGGGCAAGACTTCCGGTGCGTTTTCGTGGGGCGTGTACGGCGTGCATCCGTTTGTGCTGCTCAACCATCAGGACAATGTGGACCATGCGTTCACGCTGGCGCATGAGCTGGGCCACGCCATGCACTCCTATTTTTCCAATGAAAAACAGCCCTACGAAACAGCCGAATATCGAATCATGGTTGCGGAGGTTGCCTCGACCGTCAACGAAACGCTCATGATGCAGTACCTGCTCGATCGGGAGAGCGATCCGGTCAAACGCGCCTATCTGCTCAACCAGCAGTTGGAGAACTATCGAACGACCTGCTTCCGCCAGACGATGTTTGCAGAGTTTGAGCTCAAGGCGCACCGCATGGCGGAACGGGGCGAGCCCCTTACGCACGAAAGCCTGAGCCGTGTTTATCGGGAACTCAACGAGCTGTACTATGCGGGCGTGCATGTGGATGACGACATCGCAGCCGAATGGATGCGCATTCCGCATTTCTATAACGCGTTCTATGTCTATCAGTATGCGACGGGCATCTGCACGGCGACGGCCCTTGCGCGGGATATCCTTGAAAACAACGGGCGGGAGCGTTATCTGGCGTTCCTCGCAAGCGGCGGCAGCGATTATCCGATTCGCCTGCTGCAAAACGCCGGCGTGGATCTGACGGACAAGCGCAGCATTGCGTCGGCGCTGGAGGTGTTTGTGCGCGGCGTGGACGAGCTGACGGCGCTGCTCAAATGACGAAAGAGGATATGGACATGGAGGAGAAAACGAACATGGAGGAGAGGGAACCCGTATTCAATGCAGAGGAGGCCTGCGCCTTTATCCTTGCGAAGTTCCGCGAACAGGGCGATTTCGTTGCGCTGGAGGGCATGGATTTGGAGGGGATGGTCGCCTGCGCGCAGCGCGCCGAGGAGGCGTATATGCGGGAAAGCGGCGTGCTCGACGGCGACGTTTACGACGATGACGCCGCGTTTGAGCGCGTTCGGGCGGCGCTGACGGAGGCGTTTCCTGCGCATAAGATGTATGCCATGCGCTTTGCCGAGGATTATCTCGATTACAGCGAGGAATATCTCGAGAGCGTCGGCCTGATCGATTGGGAATAACGTCATAGGAAAGGTATCGATATGGAACAGAACAAACGTCCGAAAAACATGGAACGGATCACCACGGCCGCTCTGGCGGAAGGTTTTATTGCGGAACAGGTTGGAGCGATCCGGCAACAGGTAGGGGATAAGAAGGTGCTTTTGGCCCTGTCCGGGGGCGTGGACTCCTCCGTAGTGGCGGCGCTGCTGATCAGGGCCATCGGCAAACAGTTGGTGTGCGTCCATGTCAACCACGGCCTGCTGCGCAAGGGAGAGCCGGAGCAGGTGATACGGGTGTTCAAAAACGAGATGAACGCCAATCTGGTTTATGTCGATGCGGTGGATCGCTTTTTGGACAAACTGGCCGGTGTGGCGGAACCGGAGAAGAAGCGCAGGATCATCGGCGCAGAGTTTATCCGCGTTTTTGAGGAGGAAGCCCGCAAGCAGGAGGGCATTGAATTTCTGGCGCAGGGCACCATTTATCCGGATATTCTTGAGAGCGGCCCCGTGAAAGCGCATCACAACGTGGGCGGCCTGCCGGAGGATCTGCGGTTTGCCCTGGTGGAGCCGCTGAAGTTTCTCTTTAAGGATGAAGTCCGAGTGGTGGGCAAAGCCCTTGGACTTCCCGACAGCATGGTTTACCGTCAACCGTTTCCCGGCCCCGGTTTGGGCGTCCGCTGCCTTGGCGCCATCACGCGGGATCGCCTGGAGGCAGTGCGAGAATCCGACGCCATTCTCCGTGAGGAGTTTGCGAAGAATGGGCTTGCCGAAAAGGTGTGGCAGTATTTTACCGTGATTCCGGACCTTAAAAGCGTAGGCATTCGAGAGGATCGGCGCACCGAGGAATGGCCCGTGATCCTTCGCGCGGTAAACACAAAAGACGCCATGACGGCAACCGTCGAGGACGTGCCCTTCCCGCTCCTCCAACATATCACCCGGCGCATCACCACGGAGGTAAAGGGCGTCAACCACGTCCTTTATGACCTCACGCCAAAGCCAACCGGCACGATCGAGTGGGAGTAACCGCACGAAACCCCGGAAAGCCTTACGGCGTAAGGCTTTCCGGGGTTTTTTATTTCGCGTTTTGACCGCATTTTGGTCGCAATTTCTTTAGAAAACGGCCATTTTTGCTGCGGGAAAAGCGATGCAAACTATGGGAAAAAATCGTAAAATTGGACGTCCTGGTTGTGGGAAATTTTTGCGAATCTAGAGGATGAAGCCCGCAAAAATGTCCGAGAATGATGTCGGTTTTTTTCGTGAATTTGGAGATGGAAGCGCCTGCGGCCAAACCCGTCCATTTCGCCAAGTAGCAAACCGCCTTTGTTACACAAAAAATTCCCTTCTGCCGCGGCAACCGGCAGAAGGGAATTTTCCGTTCCGTACTTGGGTTATGATTTGTCGGCCTCCTGGATGACAATCGTGCAGTGGCCCAGATTCAGGCTGCGCAGCTCGAGGTAGGTGATGCGGTGCTTGTAGTGAACCGGCAGAAGCCGAATGCCGATACCATGGGGCAGCGTCTGCCGGAAACAGGTCTCCAGAAAATAAAATAGAACGGATTGTTTGGGTAATAGATAAGGAATCAAAGGTTGACACTACCATTCAAACAAGAGTTCGTTGATTATCAGGATTATGACATTACTTTAAGCCTGCCAAATAGAGAAGCTCTTGAGCAACTACACGTAAATCTGGAATGATATTATCGATATCGCTTCTATGTGCATTGTATCGCCTACTATGAGCAGACAAGTCGCCAACGGTTTTTAATTTAGGCATTGCTTGCCTGCTGTTTCGAGAAAGATTCCAGCTTGATTCTGAAAGCGTGCAGGAAATCAAATCGCTCAAATAGTAAAAATCTCCTGTTTTTGGATTTTGGATTTTCGATGCAATCTTATAGTTTTCGAATGCCTCGACAATTAGCGTTTCAAGCAGTCGCCGAATCATGACGGCACAGCCATCATACCAACCATTTTCGTATGTGCCATTTATCTGCGCTACTACACGCTCAATGTACCCTCTGGTATTTGCTACCAGAGAACCAGCTATAACCATTTCTGTTTTCGGCTTTGCTCCATCGCTGGGCGGAACATATGCTGGTGGCGCAATCGTTTTTAATTCATCAATAAGAGTAATCGCATAGTTTTGGAAGTCCTTATCCATTTAATCATCTATCCTTGTAAATATGTTTACTCATGCTTTCAAATATTTTATCAATTTGTTCCGGTGATGCATCCGATGAAATATGAATCTGTAAATTGATGTTGATCCCAGGAATGTTAGGCTTACAAACAGGATAGGTATTGCTTGCAGTTGCTTGCTGATACTGTATATTTTCCTTGGATCCGCCCTCAGTTTCAACATTAACGGGTTTTGACGATGAGCGAGAGGTAGACTTAGCTTTTGTGCCATTTCCTTGCTTAGTAGCAGGCTCCTTGGACGGATCTTTATCGCAGAGCAAGAAATAGAATGCAGTAATTTTTCCTACCGTACTTTCACCGGTTCCAGTTGTACGTGCAAACCATCTTTTTATACTTTCCCTATTCTCATCAGTAACATAAGGAATATCCAAGAGTTCTTGCGGATATATCTCTTTTCTTATTTCATCACAAACCTTTGGATAGTCGATATCATCTCGCCACAGTTTCGCCCGTTCACCTGTTTTTCCTTCCGCATCAATAATTCCAATCTGGCGGAGGTATGGCATAATATTGTTTGTTGCAGAACGTTCTTGCATATTTAGTACACTGGCAAGATAACTGGCAGTTACAGTTCCAGGTATAGTCTGCTTAAACTTTTTACGGATATTCCACCAGTTGCTCACACTCAACATAGGATAAGAATTGTTTTCAGCCATAATTTTCTCCTTCCTTAATTCCCAGAATTAAACTCCACCAGTTTCTCCCAATCAATACTGCCATCTTCAAAACAAAACTCCTTGGTAAACTCACGCACGAGCCGGTTAGCCGCTTTCTGGTAAGAAGCATCGAATTCCTCTACATACTTTTCCGGCAACTTGTCCATAAAACGGATTAGCTTTATGTAGAACTCCTCATCGCCTGTCAGCTCTGTCCAGAAATCCTTGCCAGCCAATTCCATGTAAAACTTGGGAAGGCCACGGGTAGAGATTTTCTTTTTCCCATAGCCGTAGCCGACAATCGGGACAAAGCGTTTCTTCGCCTGCTGCGCCAGCTTGCTTGCTGCCATGAAGTTTTGCTCCTGCTTCTTGCGGCTATCCGCATTGAAAACGCTTGTACCAGACTTTACGGCGATAGCATAGATGGTATTATCCCGTTCCACCATAATATCCACGCCCTCTGCCAAGGCTTTCTGTCCCTGTGCAGCGGCGGTAGCAATCGGCTCAAAAAACACATTTCCGAAGATTGTCTCCTCGGATGAGGACACAAAAGCCGCAAGGATGGCGTCAATAATCTGCGCCGCGCCATTCATAGCTTTCGCCCGAAATAGGTACGGGTTCTTGCGCTTCATGACTTTTTTGATGTTGAGCTTATCAATGCTGCCGATTAAGTTTGTATAGAAATTATCCAGCGCAGTTGCAATCGCTTCTACGATGGCATCCTCGTTGTAGCTATTATTTATGGGCATAGCAGCTTCCTCCTATTTCTATGGCTTGTTTTAGCTTTTGATGGATGTCCGTCCCCCTAAAACGCTTCGTGCGGATTTCGGCAGACTGATCCGCAACGGAAAGCACCGCTTTCCCGAGTGCCAACGCCAGCCCTACCGGGACGGCATTGCCGATCTGACGGTACTTGGCTGCACTTGTCCCCATGAACTTCCAATCATCGGGGAATTGCTGGATTCGAGCATATTCCCGGATACTTAAAGGCCGGTCTTGGGTTGGGTGGCACATCATCGTCGCCTTTTGCACCGGGGAAGTAACCAATGTCGGGGACGGCTGGCTATAAGACAGTCGCCGGTAAAAGCCGACCTTCCCTCCGCCAGAGCCATAAGCGCCGCCCATTGCCTCTTCCCGCAGATCTTCTGGTAGGTCACGCCAATTCCCGCCCTCCGGAACAAGGCGGAGGTACGCAAGGCGGTCTTTGCTAAATGCGGCACACTCCCCACAGTTATATTCCAAATCACGGATCGTATCGTTTAGGGTGCGCCAACGGTATTGCGGGTCTTGGTGCATCTGGAAGTGGGTCGGGAAAGGCAAGAAAATATCTTCGTTGTCGCGGCTCCCAATCAAGACAAACCTTTCCCGGAATTGGGGGACACCGTAATTGACTGCATCCAACAGGCCGTACACGGTTTTGTAACTCAGCTTCGCAAACTCAGAAAGGATAACATTCAATACCGTCCCCATCTGCTGTTCCGGGTCGTTTTTATCCCGTTCCGCCAGAGGAATGTGTTTGCGTGGTGCAGACATGATCCCCTTAACATTTTCCATGATAAAAAAGCGGGGGCGGATATAGTCGATCATACGGATAAAATCCATGAATAGGCTACCCCGGGGGTCATTGATCCCCAGCCGTTTGCCAGCAGTAGAAAACGGCTGGCAAGGCGGGCCGCCGCAAATGAGAAAGGGTTCCCCCTGTTTAAGTCCGGTTCGCTCCAATAAATCCGCTTCATCAATCTCGCGGATGTCCCCGCCCAGCACCTTATGCCTGTTTGCACGCATGGTAGCAACGCAAGCTGGGTCAAAATCTTGCCCAATCAAAATGTTCAATCCGGCTTTTGCAAGGCCAATATCCAGCCCCATCGCCCCGGAAAACAGGGAAATCACATCCCGGTTCGTAGCGTTATCCTTGAAATGCAGTAAATCCATAATGCCCTCTATCAAACCTTCTCGCCATCTGGAAGGACAAAATGGCGTTCAAAAGAACACCCTACTACTTCCGCCAGATATTCTAAGTCGGAGATTGTAAAGCTTTCCCGTTTCATTTTTGAGTTGAAGTTCTGCGGCGTAGTCCCCATCCGCCTTGCGAGTTCCGCAACGCTGATATTGGAGCGTACACACAACACCTTAATCTGTTCTGATATGGTCATAAGGGTACTCCTTGAAAACCATAAATTGTTTAATTGAAGATGTAAAGATATTATTTTATATCTTCAACACAGTCCCTCATGTCATCTATCATACCATCAAACTGCATCGTCTGCAACTCGAAAATCAATCTCCGACTGCCTCACACATTCTTCTGCCTGTTTTTGTATCTCTTGTCCCCAAAAGTGCGTGCATAGGTACCCAATCCATTGAAATTCCTGTGTTCTAACAAACGATTGAGGATTTGTACATCGACAGCACCCGTCACAAGCCCTTCTGACGAGAAAACCGGCAGAAGGGAAAATTTTCCGTTCCGTACTTGGGTTATGTTTTGTCGGCCTCCTGAATGACGATCGTGCAGTGGCCCAGATTCAGGCTGCGCAGCTCGATGTACTGTCCCTTTTCCAGACGGATGGTGCCGGACACCTGATGAAAGTGCGAGGGACTTGGTGCCTGAATCATTGTGGTAATAGCCGCCCCATTGGTGGATGTCTGCATGCGCTCGCCAGGCGGCGCCGGGTTCGCGGAGGTCTTGTCCCGACTCAGAATATTCAGCAGAAACTCCTGCCCCTCCGGCGAAGTGAAGCTGCGGTAGTGGTCGGCCGTGACATTCCCGGACAGAGAAAGCCCCAGCAGGAACCGGACTGCACCGTTGTCGGAGTCCAGACCGGCGAGATAGGTGATGCGGTGTTTGTAGTGGGCCAGCAGAAGCCGAACGCCGACGCCATAGGGCTGTGTACGGTCCGGCGTAAGGCTGAGATAGTCCATGCCGCAGTGCAGCAGCAGCTCCCGGCAAAACGCAGTCAGTGCTTTGGGTGTCAGACGCCTTCCGTTAAAATCCTCCAGCACATAGTGACTATCCAGCGTGCCCCAATGCTTCGCGAAGGCTTGCGCGCGGCGATACAACTCCTGCGCGCTGAATGGGGTGCCTGGGCGGGTATAATTATGAGTAGCACCGGCAATAAACTCTTTCTGAATGGCAAACTGAACCGTGGTTTCAGGACGATCTATCTGATTGAATTGCACATCGCACCATCGAAGGGAACAGGCTTCGTCCGCCGAAAATCCCGCCTCCAGAACGAGAAGCACACCTGTGTGCCGGATACTCGCTGCATCGGCCTGTGCAATCTCCCGATGGAGATCGAGTACAGTTTGTGCTGGCAGCGATTTTGGCTGCAGTGCACTTCTCACCAGGCTGGAGGGCGCCTTTTGAGTAGAAGAAGGGTTATTAGAAAAGAAGCGTTCAAAGGGATTGGCTCCATGGTAGACGCCGATCTGCATGCAAAATCGCCAGAATTTTTCAGCCAGGCGAAAATATTCATCCGCCTCGTTGCCCAGCACTTTGTGCAACTGACGCAGGGTGGACTGTGATATGTTGTTCATGGCGTAACAATCCAATCGACTGGCAATCCGTTCCAACTTCTTTTCGTTTTTGCGCCTGGTCTGGGGCGTAATTCTGCGGGGCCACCGGTCAAAGAAACTCTTTTTATAAATACAAACCGCTTTTACGGGCCGTAAACCGTCAACCGGTGCATTTTTTCGATCTTGTTCGATGGTGTATATATTTTCAGCATAGAGTTTTTCAGCTGCATGCAGCACTTTGTCCCGGATATCTTTTTCTGCCATGCTTTGTACAGTAATCTGCTTTTGCGCCAGAAATGCTTTGGAGTTTTCATAGTTCTCTGGCAGTGATCCATCCTTCCCTCTGTTTTGCTTTTTCAATCTTTCCGTGATTGCCCGATGCTCCAATCCGGTCGCTTTCAGCGTTTTCCCATCCTCGCCGCGCAAACACACCTGCCCCCGCATCACGCACAATCCATTTTTCTGTTCATTCAGCGTATAGGCAAACAAGCTGCCGTTGAGCAAAAATGATCCGGAAGCCTTTTTTGTGCCTTTGCTGGCGTTCTCAGTCCATTTCAGCCGAAACTCTTTCATAGCAGGGTTTTCCATTTACTTTTCCTCCTTTTCATTGAACTTGGCCAGGTCAATCTGTCTGGCACGTTCGATAATTTCCTGGTAGTAGGCCAAAGGGTGCGTCTTTCCCACAGGCAGGCGCCCCTTGCATTTTTGAGGGCTGTCCATGCTACCGGATTCAGACTGTATCGACGAAAGAAACATGTTGTTGGTTTCAATCCAAATCCATTCGCCGCTCTCTTCCGTGGTGTAAGTATATCCGATTTCCAGCGGCCCGTCCTCGGCGCAGATGCGGTAGCCGTTGTACCCCTCTAACAGCAGCTTCTTCGTGCGGCCAGGCTTGGCCATGACAGGGGAAAAACAAGGGTGTCGGCTGTACTTCGGTAAAATGACATGCCGTTCCAGCTGGCGTGCCAGCATCAGCTGCACATCGGGGTTGGTATAATCCACTGCTGCAGACTTCAGATTGGCATGCCCCACAAGATAGTCCACATTCGCCGAAGACATTCCGCAGCAGTTCTGGGCACGTCCGATCCAGTCCCTGCGAAGAATATAGGCAACAACGTCCCGCTCTTTTCCGCCGAATCCGCCAGGTAACGGTTCACTGTTCATCAGCGAGGCCGCCGATTGCAGATAGGCCTCCAGGAATCCACATTCCAGCAGTAAGCGCTTTGCGCAGGCAGAGAGGGCGGAGGGGTTAGCAAACTGTCGCGGGTCATCTTGGGAGGACACCAGATACAGTTCGGAAATATCATACGATTCACCCATTTGTGCGTAAAACTGCTCACGCCGCTGTTTTACAAAATATGCCATCAAATAGCCGCCGATGGCATGCCGGTAGGCCGCTTCGGTTTTCAGCAGATCTGTACGGTTGCCGTTTCTGATTTGGGCAATGACCGGGCAGTCCACATACCAATCATCCCGAATGGTCAGAGCGCCCATTTGAACTGCGCAGGCCTCTGCAGGGCGAAGTCCCATCAGAAACATGGCGGCAACACCGGGAACCAGGCAGTACTCCTCTGGCAGCAGGCTGGACAAGGATACCAACTTTGAAGCGAAAGCCACGCGCACATCGTCTGGGATATATTTTGCCGGCTCTGGATAGGACACAGTCGAAGAGGTGTTTAAATCAAACTGAAGCAGGACAATCGATGGGTCACACTGATGCATCTGGTCCAGAATCCAGTTGATACGCTGCAAGTAGCCCGATACACTCCTTTCTGCAATCCTTCTGTCCCTCCGGCTGCGCGAGCTTTTGCTGGCTTTCTCAACCAAGGACTTCATTAACTCTGCCATGTCGGCCTGCGTTGCGCTGTTTCCAAGTGCATCCAACGTGGGTAGGATATTGCGCTCAAAGAATCTATGCGTTATGTGTCTTGTGCTCGCACACCATTTGGGATTTTGGTGCCCTTCCTCTTGATAGGCGGCAAAGGCTTTCAAAAAAATGCCGATCTGGGCGACAGCCGGGTTTTCTTTCTTTACAACGCTGGAATGCTGAAAAGTTTCAAACGCATTGTCTACCCGCTGCGTTAGCATTTGAACGGCGGTATCGAGTCCAACCTTGTCGGGATCGTATTGATGCTCAATTCGTTTGCCAACCGCCGCCTGGTCGCATTTGCGATGAAGGCGGCCATACAGGGTATATTTCCCATTCTTGAGTTTGGAACGTGTGACATGTACTTCATGATCCCTCACACGTGAAGGGAGATTGCAAATAGCAGACATTAGATTTCCTCCTAAAATAGATATTTCCGTATAGAAAAATTTCTTCTATATAGAGAGTTCTATATAAAGTATGATAAAATAGAGGTACTGCTATTAAGCGGTGATCGAGCTCCGCTCGTCTGACACCAAACTCCCTTGCCTCTAATATGTCATTTTTTCGATTATGAGGGAAACAGGCGGGAAATTTATCAGAAAAGCAGGGAGCCCGCTCGATGGAAGCGGACTCCCTGCTTCATAATGAAAGCGTCATTTGTCGTTCAAATCCAGCCGTACAGGCAGATTCAAACGCAACCGTTTTCATCCGGAATGTATTCGACGATATCCTCAATGCGGCAATGAAGCGCTTTGCAGATTTTCCCCAGTGCATCCATGGTCACCGGCTCATCTTTCCCCATATGTGCCAGTGCATTGGAGTTGATACCCGCAACAGTTTTCAAATCTGTCCGCTTCATCTTGTTCTTAATCAACATCACCCAAAGCCGTTCATATGACCAAGCCATTTGCGCCACCTCCGAAACGATTCACTACAAAAGAAAAACGGCAACGAGAATCGAATTTTTGGATTTTATATTGACATCACAAATCCTCCGTGTTACAATGACTATGGAAAACAAAATAACGGCGGTGCACGGGAGGTGCGAACTCCCATGCACCTGCGCAGGTGCTGCGACCACCTACACAACGGATCTGTATCCGCACCGCAAAATCAGTATACCCTATTCTGCCCACTGTGGCAAGACAACAATTTGCGGCACCGGAACAAGATTCCGAATGCTGTCATAGCGACCGCTTTACACCGTGTAGGCTTACGCCCTGCACGGTGTTTTTCTTTCCAAATCATCAAGGGAGGAGAAGAAAACCATGGAAAGCAAGCGGTTTCTGAATGTGAACGATGTGGCGGACTATCTGGATATCTCTGTGCCCACCGCCTACAAAATCATCCGTCACCTGAACGATGAGCTCAGCAAAATGGGATACCTGACGGTATCCGGCCGTGTTAGCAAGACTTATTTTGAACAAAAGGTCTACGGCGACGTGACCGTGTAAGGAGGTGCGTCATGCCGGTTTACAGGGACAAGAAGAACAACACCTGGTATGTGAAGCGCCGGTACAAGGACTGGACCGGTAAGACAAAGGACCTGACGAAGCGCGGCTTTACGCTGAAACGGGACGCCGTGGAGTGGGAGGAGAATTTCCATCTGCGGCTGGACTCCAGTTTGTACATGAGCTTTGCCGAGTTCTACCAGATCTACAAAGAGGACCTGGGCGGCCGCCTGAAGGACAGCACATGGGAGACAAAATCCGCCATCATTGAGACGAAGCTGCTGCCCTTTTTTGGATCCATGCGCCTGCGGGATATCACCTCTGTGGAAGTCATCCGCTGGCAGAACGAGATGATGAAACAGAAGATGCCCAATGGCAAACCCTATTCCCAGACCTATTTGAAAACCCTTCACAATCAGCTCAGCGCCATTTTCAATCATGCCGTGCGCTTCTACAAGCTGTCAGAAAATCCGGCGCGGGTGGCCGGCGCTATCGGCGAAAAGGAGGGAGGGGAAATGAGCATCTGGTCGGAAGAGGAGTATCGACGCTTTGCCGAGGCGGTGATGGACAAGCCGGTTTCCTACTACTGTTTTGAGATGCTCTACTGGTGCGGCATCCGGGAGGGCGAACTGCTGGCGCTGACCAGAAAGGATTTCGACTTTAAGAAGCAGGAGGTCAGAATCTCCAAGACCTACCACCGCAGCAAGGGAAAAGATTGCATTACGTCTCCCAAGACCAGGCAAAGCGTGCGCACCGTTTCCATGCCCGCTTTTCTCTGTGCGGAAATCCAGGATTACCTTTCCATGGCGTATGACCTGCAGCCCAACGACCGGGCCTTCCCCGTGACCAAGGGGTTTCTCAGCCGGGAAATGGAGCGCGGGGCGGCGGAAAGCGGCGTCAAGCGCATCCGGGTTCACGATTTGCGCCATTCCCATGTGTCGCTGCTCATCCATTTGGGATACAGCGCGGTGGCCATCGCCAGGCGGGTGGGTCACAAGAGCATCGACATCACCTACCGGTACGCCCATCTGTTTCCCTCCATTCAGGCCCAGATGGCCAGCCGGCTGGATCAGCTCCGAGAGGAGGCGGACCATGTCGCAGAAAAATCTTGACCGAAAGGGCCGTTACAGATGCCACACCATCGCGTTTCGCGTCTCGCCCGAGGAACGGGAGGAGATCCGTACCAGGGCCAGGCTCTGCGGACTGACGCTGCAGGAGTATATCACCCGCCGGTGTCAGGAGCAGGATGTGGTTGTGGTGGGCAATCCCCGGGTGTTCAAGGCTCTGAAAACCCAGATGCAGCAGATTCTGACCGCTCTGGAAGGCGCAGCGAAAGGAGGTGAGGCCTCCGAAGAATTGCTGGAAACCATCCGATTTGTGGCTCGGATGTTAGGCGATATGAACGCCGGTTGATGCCGCAAAAACATTCCAAAACCCAAAGATCAAGGAGGTACACAGTATGACGGAAGTTCATGAAACCAACCCCATTACCATCGCTCAGAATTTCGTGCTGGCACAGACGCCAGAAGAACTGCAGGAGGCCATGGGAGCAATTTACTGCGACTGCCTGGCCCGGCCTGTGGGGATGTCCCGTGAAACGGCCAAGTATCTGTCGTGGGTCACCAATGCGAATCTCATGGATCGAGTGCGTGAGGCTATAGGTGACGGCAGCGGCGCTGAAAATGCCGCTATCGCCCTGGAGGATACGGAAAATCTGCCCAATCCCGTTTTTCCCGCGTTCATTTTCAGACCCAAGGCCCGTCAGCTGGCGCTGGATGTGAAACGCCTGACCTCTCTGGACGGGTACTGCAAGCAGCGCGTGCGGCTGCTGGATGAAATTCAGCAGCTCGATGACGAGGAAGCGCAGGCCATCTCCGGCCGTCTGGCGGATCGGCACACCGATTTGCTCATCTTTGAGGTGCTGGTAGAACACGCGGACGGCGACAAGGTTCTGGACCATCAGATCCGGCTGTGGCAGATGTTCCATATGGCCCGCGAAAAAGGGCAGATGCAGCTGGCACCCTATTTCCTGGGGCTGGACGAGGGCAACAATGTGCAATTTCTTTTGCCCTGTTGCATTCCCATGGGCGCCCCGGCCAAGGTGTTTTACAGCTGCGCCGGGATTCTCAAGGCGCTGTCCTGTCAGAAGGACGTGTGGGAGTATGAGATTCTGGTGAGAGACCTGCATGATCGGGTGCAAACAGAAGTACAGCAGCGCATCAGCCGCGGCAAGGACGATGCGGACACGCAGATGCTGGAAGAGCTGTTTGCACTGCTGCGGGTGGCCAAGAACAGCCACAGTCCTGACGTCTGGGAGTATCCCCGTTTTGAGGAAATCAAGAACAAGTTGGAAGAAGACTGATATGGATTAGATGGATTGCCCCATCCAGCATATCCTTTCCCGCATTGACCTGCCGTCTGTCCACGGGCGGCAGGTCAGTGCGGCGCTGGGCAAGGAATATTTAAGACTGCTTGTGGGAGAACGAGGGAAACGGTGAAAACTACGGGCTCTGGCGTATCATCGGCCGGAACAAATCGCTTGTTCCAACTGGGGGGATGTCAGATTATCGGGTATTTATAGAAATTTCTTATTCGGCAGAAATAGCCCTTTACTTATTTGGAATTGAGAAGCTGAAACGCAATCTATTTTAGGGAAATTTAAAAGGTAAAATAGCCAGCCGGTTAAGGCTGGCATTCACAAATATAATGTGAGTTTTAGCTTTACTGATAATTGGAACGTGCTATTTTACATGTTGAATTGAATGTTACTTCTGGTTTGTCGGATTATCACAGCGACATTGCCCAGATATCAATGGCAATTCAAAAATCAAAATATGATGGCTCAGATGAAAAGTTTAATGATTGGGTTGTAAGGCTGGATGCCGAAAACTCTTGCTGTGATAGTACACTTGCGGAGGAGCTACAAAATGAAGCAAATCACGAATAAAGAATACGAAGAGTGGCAGAAATACAAAGCTGAGAAGGTAGATACTCTTAAGCTACCAAATTGTGTAGTTCAAGCACAACCCCCGACAGGATGGCTCGGATAGATTTTTGATAGCGAGAGTCGGAACAGAGCTTAGGATGAGGACAATCTGTATCAAATAAAACCAAATCGAATCAGTTTTCCTATACATAATTCATAATAAGAGAGCTAACTGATTTAAACTTATCGGTTCGCTCTCTTTGCTTTTATCGCTGAGAAGCGAACCCCTCATATATGGGTTCGTATTTATAATGCAAGATTGCTTCAACCAGTTCTAATGTAAAAACGCCTAAACTCTCATCAAGCAGAATGTCAATCCGGCGGCAATGGCTTTTAATCCAGTCTGATATGTTCTGCGAATTGAGATTAAGATATGCCATATTGCGATCTTTGAGGATGGACGATGCTAAATTACTCGAAGCAGAATGGGGGTTATAGTGTTGGCTTAAAAATCTGGCATTGCTTTTAGACCCAGCTTTTCCTATTTTTAAAAAGCGATCTTTATAATAAAACGAATATATTCCCATCATACCAGCAGGTAAAGATTTCGGCACATGGGGCAGCCCTCTATCGATGATTTGATATTTGGTAGTGTCGAGAGGCTTATCGAGAATATTAAACACCTGGGTAATCGCTCTATCAAAATCAGCAACTATGTCATGCAATGCATTGCAAAAACCTCTTTGTCATTTTTCACTTCATCTTCAGGTGGAAATTATACTGTTGAGGGGTATTGGCCAAATTCCGAGCAGCGGGAGCGCCACTTGTCGTAATCCTATTTGGCAATCCAGCCTGCCTCCAGCATGGCGGCGGCCTGCCGCCAGGAACGGAGCATCTCGTGCGGCCGGGCGGCGGCCGCTTCCTTCCGCACATCGGCCTTCCAGCAGACTTTCGCCGCCTGCCTCGCTGATCTTGAGCCCGTTGAAAAAGTTCTGTGCGCTTATCAGCCCGCGTACATATTAGCATAAGTCATCAAAGTTGTCGAATATTACACCGCATTTCGTATGCAACTGCAATTCATAATGGCTGGCCAATCTTACAAACAGACGAATAAATATAAAGAAATTCGCTATTAAATTGCATAAACGGTGCAGGAGCAGCCGTTTCAGTTTTATATCGATACAATGTGGATTGTTATGAGTTTGAACCCGGATGCAGATGAAAGCGCATCCTGAAGGGGCATCCTCCCGATTTGCTCCTGAAGCAGGCGGCCAAATCTTCGATATGCCCTGCATACCGCGGGGAAATACGCCTGGTGCGTGTGAGCGCCGCGTGGACGGGGTTTTCGATATGTACTGCATACCGCGGGAAAATACTTTTATTTTGATGTCCGTGGTTTTAAGGCGGGGAGTTTTTTGTTCCTCCGGCTCCTTGGGGCGGATATGAACAAGAGGGCGATAGCACTGCCTGCCGCTTGTCATAGTAGGCGGTCGCCACGCAATGACAGATGGCTTCCACGGGTCAAGGCTTTTCCAGGACGTGCAAACGCTTCTAAATCGCAGGTCTTTTTGTCAGAGACCAGCGGGGCCGAATCGCCGACCTTGTGAATGCTGTCCTGCCGCCCCTGGTGCGGCC
>ENA-ORNF01001148-ORNF01001148.1-human-gut-metagenome-genome-assembly--contig:-NODE-1148-length-24163-cov-3.662809_pt1 | contig 24163 bp, 27 predicted proteins | sample MGYA00242110_ERZ509012 | MGnify/ENA primary metagenome ERZ509012 (study PRJEB26280, sample SAMEA2338714) | human gut metagenome | biome: human gut; feature: human-associated habitat; material: faeces...
AATTGAATCTCAATAATTTCAAAGAACTACTATGATTTTTTAGTGGACACTAATGTCCAAGCATACCAAAAAAGAATGGTTTTATATTTTCCTATGAAGAAACAATAAAAGGTACTGTTGAGGAAGAACTTGCGGATGCCTGTATCAGGTTATTTGATTATGCTGGAGTGACAGAATACGATTTAGATGACTTTGATTACAATGAGAGTGATACGGATGATTATTCCGAAATGACATTTACCGAGTCAATGTATAATATAACAAGTTATATCATGGAATGGGATATAACAGTAGTTCTTGACGAAATATTCGCTTTCTGTCGGGACAGAAATATCGACATTTTTTGGCACATCGAACAGAAGATGAAATACAATGAACTTCGTCCGTACAAGCACGGAGATAAAAGCTACTGACCATGAAGCACGTATTCTACGCCTTAATCATTCTGCAAGCCCTGTATGAGTTTTCGAAGCTGTTTAGATGTAAATCCCTGTACCGACATGTGAAAGTCTTTCAAAAGCTGGATAAGACATCAAAAAGATGGTATCTGATGGCGCATCCGTGGCTTCATGTTGCATTGTTCATGGATACCGTCGGGCTTTTGCTTTTGGGTATAGGATTGTTCTCAAGTCAATGGGTATGTTTCCTCATTGTCTTGGCCATGAGTTTCAGTCAGACTCAAAAGCTGGGAGCATGGGCGGTGTTCCTGGACAGTCTGGTTACGGTTATTGTGTACGCTTTCGCCATCCTGAACGCATATCATCTGGCATAAAACAAAAAGGGAGCCAGCCCACACGATTAGAAGCCAACTCCCACACACGATTATGATGCAAATATACTAATTCATTCTAAAACTATCGTGCTATGACAAAAGAATTTTCATCAATCGTGGAGTTGAAATCAATACGTGAGCAGAAATCAAGATTATCGGAACGGGAACAGGAGCTTTCATCGCCGGTATTGACCGATTTGTCGCTCATTCCTCAGATTTACGGTTGGTTCAAGGATATTTTAGCCGGGATGGACTGCCCGCCCAATCCTGAGAGCGTCACCCAGCGAAAGAAGTTCCTCTTCATCGTGCTGTTCCTGTTCGCCCCCAGCGTGCTGGCCGGTGGTCGGCTGCCGAATGGGATTAGGGCAGAGATTTCCGGTGTGTTCCCAGATGTTTCCCCGTGTGTAATATCGAACAATATCGCCGATGTTTCCTTTATCTACCAGCAGTATAAGGATTTCAGGCAGGATATAGAGTATCTTTACAATCAGATTTTAGAAAGGTTGAAAGTCAAAGGACTGATCAAGTAGTTGTGACTTGCTTTCATTTTAGTAAAAAAGCCGGAGCGTTACGCTTCCGGCTTTATACCATTAATATCCAATTCAAATTTTGTTTTACTCAGTGAAGCTTCATAAATCTTACATGAGGGGATATGTTCTTTTACAATAGAAATAATTTCATTTTTTGCTTCAATAGAGATTTTGCACCCCAACGTAATTTCGGTAATCGAATCTAATGGAACTTTTATACTACTTCTTGAAGCATTAATTTTAATTAATCTATATTCATCCTCGTATTCCCAGATATTTGCTTTTGTAAAAAGTAATCTTTCTATAAATTCTTCAACTTTATCTTCAAGGTGCTTTATTGGAAGCTCTTTTTGATATTTGACTTTTCCAAGTGTTCCTTTTACAGCATAAAAGATTTTATCCATATCAAACCCAATACAAATACCTGTATGTGAGTTTGTATAATGTGACCACATCAAGAAATTATTTCTTCTTGTGGTTAAGCTAAACACCCCAAATAGTCTCTCTACTTCTTTTTGGGTTTCTTTATTTTGCTGTTCTATATGTTCTTCATTAAACAACCATCCTTTTTTTTGTTCTTCTGAAACGTATGCATATATTTGTTCCTCACTCCAATCGGGATAATTTTTACGGGCTAGCTTATACATATATTGAAAAATATTTTCTGTTGTTAGCTCAGAATTGTCAAAAATATATGGAATACTACCCTCAAATGGATCGTTTAGTTGCCCAATTGACGGAAAATATAATTCACCATCAGTTAATATTCTTTTTGTATAATCATTCCATGGTTTATACTTGTATAATACATTTAGCATTTTATTATTCTCCTTTCTTAATTTTGAATTTTATACTGCAATCCTAAACCATTAAGCCCCATGTCTGAAATAATCATTCTTTCGTATGACCATTTTCGTCAAACTCAAATGGAAGTTCCATTTGACCAATCTGACGCATCTTCATTTTTTTGAAATTTTCGCAGAATTGTTTCATATTGTCTGAAACTTGAAACAATGTTATTACTTTATTAATTTGTTTTTCTAGATTGGGTTCTCCAATATCAAGTGTAAGAAGTTGGTGATAACGGTTTGTCCTATTTCCAGCTTCGCTCTTAGGTGTTTTCTTTTTTAATTCCTCTAAAACTCCATTAGGTAGTTCTTCATAGATAAAAGTATTAGTCCATTTTCCTATAATTCCTGGACGTTTTTTAATACCTTTTACTGTATAATCCCAGCCATTAAGGCGAAATAGTTCCTTATAAAAAACATCAGGAAATCTTTTTTGCCATGGTAGTAATTCTTCTGAAATATACGCTTTCAGAATTTTTTGTAATTCGTCTTTCTCTCGCTCGTATTGGTAACCAGTGGCTTCATCAACAAGAGCAATGATTCCTACTTTTGCCACAGAGCGAATTATAATATCTGCACTTTTGACAATCTTTTCATCATTAAAAATGCCGTCACGATTTGCATCTATGATAGCAGAGCATATATCAACCAATAAAGTTACTTCATATCCGTTTGCTACTGATAGTGATCCTCCTGCATTGTTCCTTTTAAATTTTATAGGATTTGCTAGTCTTTCTGATATGCTATTTTCACCGGCACATAGATAATCAGCAAGTCCATCAATTTTACAGAAACTATTCATCCACTGGCCACTTTTGCTTTCATATCCTATTGCTTTTTGGATACCTCTTCCAGAAAATACTCTTGTGCCATTATTCAATACATAGCATGGTATTTCTAAATTACCTAAATGTAATGGTGTTTTGTCAGATCCATATTGTGCTATTAAAGTTTCCTGTCCTTCCATAATTTTTTATTTTAAAATTAAACATTCAATTCTAATAATTTTTTCAAATCCTCAAACGAATGGACTTCGTATAGAGTTCCTTTCACTTTTACGTAGCCGTTTACTTCAGATTCAGGTGTGTTTCTCACAAACAGTTCCGCAATATCCACTTCTAAGGCATTGGCAATACGTTCCAAAGATTGTAATTGCGGATAATCACCTCTTAATGTCTTATTAAGACTAATATCAGATATACCCATCTTGTCAGCCAAATCTTTTTGAGTAAAACCTTTAGACTGGCAAAGTTCTTTTATTCTTGTTCTAAAATCCATAGTACTATATAGTTTTATTGCACAAATATAAGTCTTTATACTAAGTAATACAATGAAAGTCCTAAAATAAATCTATGTAGTTTTACTATTAACATAGTTTAAGTATGCAAATATTGTATGATTAAACTAAATAGTTTTACTTTGTGGTATGAAATAAAACTAAGTAGTATAATTCTCAATACATACGATTATGAAGACTATTAGCAGTGAGTACATCAAAGAAATCAAGGCTCAAATCAGAATTATCAATGAATCTCTTAAAAGAGTTCAAGAAGCTGAAAAGGTTCAAGAAACAACAGTTAATGCACGTGAGTATGAGAAAGCTAAGAATGAAGCTATAGATGCAAGTTTAGAAGTTATGGCAGCACTTGAGTTCGCTGTTACATCAGCGTCAAATATGGGTTGCAGTACAGGTGCATACGATATTAAAAAGCTTCACAAGGTAGTAGAAATAACTTTATAAACAACAAGCAGGGCAAAAGCCCTGCATATCAACACGATTATCAATTTTCAATACACACGATTATGAAGACATTAAAAGAACAAGTAGAAGAAATCAAGAACATGAAAGGTTCTAAGTCAGCAAAGAAAGCAGCTTTCGTCAAGTTGGGTTTGAGAAAGTACGAAATCGAGTTGCTTATGGCTGAACTGCCTAAACCTGTCAGAGAGACACACAAGTTTACTTTTGGGGTCGAGATTGAATGCCTGGTAGCTGCCAGCCTTATGAGAGAAAGCGCTACAAGAAACGAAATGCCTTTTCACTATGAAGGTTACAACCACGTTGACAATAATCACTACTATAAGTTCGTTACTGACTCTTCTATCAGGGGTGAAAACCCTATCGAATGTGTATCGCCAGTTCTTACTGGTAAGGCAGGTATGAAAAGCCTAGAAACATGCTGCAAAGCTTTGAATGAAGCAAATGCACAAGTGAATATATCAACAGGCTTGCATGTGCATATAGGGGCTGCAACCCTGTCCGGTGAGGCCTATGTGAATGTATTTAAGAACTATCAGAAGTTAGAGAGAGTAATTGATACATTCATGGCCCGTTCAAGACGTGCGAACAACAGCCAGTGGTGCAAGACTCTTCAAGGTATAAGTTTTGAACACTGCAGAACGAGATATGACGTTCTAAACGCTATGAGAGACAATAGATATTTCAAAGTAAATGCCTGTTCTTATGCCCGTCACAAGACTATAGAATTCAGACAACATCAGGGTTCTACTGACTTCGAGAAAATCTCTAACTGGGTCAACTTCTGTGCCAAACTGGTAGCTTGGTCTAAAAAGAACGTACTGAGTTCAGAAGTCAATTCAATTGACGAAATACCTTTCTTGACAAAAAAAGAGAAATCATTCTTCAAATCACGTGCTGAGGTTCTTGCATGAGCCTCACACATCTAAAATATAATTTATAAACTTAAAACTTACGATTATGAAGAAAATTGAAAAGATGTTGGTAAACGCAATACTTGACGCAATAGACAACAGCGAAGGCAAGTTTGTCATAGATGCTGAAGACAACGTGCTGGTAGAGATTGAAGGCAGCTATAAGATTAAGGGCAGTTATGAGCCTTACGGGGCTATGTTTCTAAACAAGAGATGGGTGACTGATAGCGCTAGCGTGAAGATAGAGAAAGTCACGGCTTACGATGGCGAATATGAAGTTGAAGCATATATAGATATAGAAGCTATTGAGGCAGAAGTAGAAAGAAACTTATAAACAAAAATATATGTGTTGTATAATATATAAACCAAAAGGTGTCCAGATGCCAACGCTGGACACCTTAAATAAGGTTCAGAGAATCAATCATCATGGTTACGGTTTTGTTTCTTCTAAGCACAGATTCAAGTCAATGAATTATCAAAGGTTTCTGGCCCATCTTTCAGAGGTTGGCATTGAAGAAGAATGTATCATTCACATGAGGTGGGCGACACACGGTTCTAAATGCAGAAAGAACTGTCACCCGTTTGCCCATAATGGCGTTTATTTTGCCCATAATGGCGTTTTGCCTATTCAGTCGGTAAATGATATGACAGACAGCGAAATCTTCTTCAGAGGGCAAGTTTATCCCCTTGTAATGAAATATGGGTATGAATCAAAGGTAACAGAATCCATGATGATGGCTGCCGCTGGCAGTTCTAAGTTCGCCATGATGTACAAAGGCAAAGTAAAGCTGTATGGTGATTATACAAAATTGAACGGTGTGTATTATTCTAATTTGAGATGGTTATAATTTTTTGATAGATTGAAATATGGGACGGTTATATAAAGCTAATTTGCAGATTGATAAAGAAGGTGATTTAATAAGTCCTTATGGTTACAATCATCGCAGATGTCGAAATTGTGAGTATGGTGAGGTTAGAAAAGGTAATATTTCTAATGTGTGCTATTGTATGTTGAAAAATAAATTTGTATCAATGAACAGTTTGAAAGATTGTTTTAAATCAAAATCCGTATGAAAGAGAAAGAAATCCTGCAAGAAATAATCGAGTGGCTGGGTAATGATACCAGCTACTTGTCTACAAGAACAGACTATGGCCGAGGATATAAAAACGGCATAGAGCGTGCAAAAGCAATAGTCGAGGAAATAATCAATGAGCACGACCCTGATTTATTAGCAAACAATTAGCAAATTGTTTCGTATGCGTTGAATTGTTATTCAAAATTGTCTTCATAATGGGGTATCTTTGTATAGATACCATCGCGGGTTAGAGCAGTGGGCAGCTCGTCACTTTGACTTGGTGAAGGCCGGTGGTTCGAATCCATCACCCGCAACTAACATTTAAACTTTACACGATTATGGAAATACTTACGCTTATCATCAAACAGAAGTTCTTCGACGAAATCTTGTCGGGCAAGAAAACACAAGAATTCAGAGAAATCAGACCTACAACCCAGAAGAAATACTGCCAGCTTGACGCTGACGGGTATTGTGTCGAGAAAGACGGCGTTTTGCAGTCTAAGCGTTACGATGCCATCCAGTTCTTTGTAGGCTACAATAAAGACAGGGCAAGCGCACTGGTAGAAGTCAAAGACGCAAAGATAGAGCTGTTTGAAGATGAGAATCACAATCTTATCGAATACACCTATCAAGGTGAGATATACCTGGCCGCACAGGTCGTTTATGACCTTGGCAGAATTATTGAAAAGCATGTTTAACACTTTAAATTTTCGTTGAGTCAGAACAAACAGAAGCACATTTTCAACTGGTGGCTACCGTGGTGGCCGTAGAGGTTTGACTACAGAGAATGGTGGTCTCTCTCAGGGTGGCAGATTTATCACCCGAAGACAGCAGTATTATAACGTCCGCACAGGACTTGGCATGAGTGGCGGATAATGACACTGCAAGAAAGGACATACAGCTATATTGACCTCGTCAGACAGAATACTGACGGGGTTTTGCTGTTTCTGTCCTTGGGTAAGGATTCTTTGGTCTTACTGGACATGATCTATCCGAAGTTTGAAAGGATAGTCTGCGTGTTCATGTACTTTGTCAAAGGTTTGGAGCATATCGAAAGATGGATTGGATGGGTAAAAGCCAAATATCCGAGGATAGAGTTTGTTCAGGTGCCCCACTGGAACCTTACCTATATTCTTCGCGGCGGTTTGTATTGCGTGCCAAACCCGAAAGTGAAACTTTTAAAACTAGCTGATGTGGTGAAGGCCATGCAGCTAAGATACGGACTTTACTACACGTTCTTGGGCATGAAGAAGGCTGACGGCATGAACCGCCGTCTTATGCTGAAAGGCTATGAAGCCAACGGGTACGAGAACAACGGTATGTGCTACCCTTTGGCAGACTGGACACAGAAAGACATCCTGTCTTATATGAAGCAGAATGGGCTGCCGGAGCCTGTAAGGTATTCGCTGAAGGCCAGTTCTGGTGTTGGATTCAATCTGGATTGCATGTTATGGCTGGAGAAGAACTACCCGCAGGATTTACAGAGAATTTACAAGGTGTTCCCGATGGCTGAGAGAATCCTTTGGGAACATAAAAACAAACAAAATTAATAGGAGGAATGCAGAGTCAGAAGAAAAAGTTTAAATGATATTAATGCTCAAGCTGCAAGATTAAGAGCTCAGCTACAAGGAGCACAACGGTATGCAGATGGAAGTAATAGAGCTGCAAGAATTTCACAAGCAGCCGCACAAGCAAGAAGGGTTCGAGGAATGGGACTTCTTGGAGCAAGAGATTCATCAGGGAAATTGAGGGATAGAACGACTCGGATTGGTACAGGCCGATTCGCTAATGTAAACGGATGATATGGAACTGAGCAAATACATAAAGAGTGAATCGGTGGAACTTAACCGTTCCGCCATTCACTTTGCTGATTATAATCCTCGGAAGTTATCTGAGGAATCCCGTAAGACGTTGAAACGGGGTATCAAGAAGTTCGGGCTGGTTGGAGGTATCGTAGTCAACAAGCGGACTGGCCTTACTGTCGTGTCCGGCCACCAGCGCCTGACGGTTATGGATGAACTTCAGAAGTTCCCGGAAAACGACTACAGACTCCGTGTCGATGTGATTGATGTAGACGAAAAGCAGGAGAAAGAGTTGAATATCCTGATGAACAATCCAAACGCACAGGGTTCATGGGACTATGACGCTTTGGCCCGGATGGTTCCCGATATTGACTATCAGGATGCGGGACTGACGGCTGCCGACCTGAATATTATTGGCTGTGATTTCCTCCTACAGACTGAAGAAGAAAGTTCCATCGCGGACGCTTTGGAGGATATGATGGCACCGGTAACTGAACAGAAAGAAGCCGAGAAAGCCGCTAAGCAGATAGAAAGAGCTGAGAAGGTGGCCCACATGAAGGAAGTAAAACAGCAGGTAAAGGATGCAGCCCAGAAGCAGGCACAGGATATGGATGCTTACTTGATGCTTTCTTTCGATACGTTTGAAGCTAAGGCAGCCTTCTGCGAGAGATTTGGTTACGACCCCTACTCCAAGTTTATCAAGGGAGAAGTATTCGATGAACAGGTAGAAAGAATTGAATGATTATGAAAAGTGAATCTCAAAAAAGCAAACATACAGGGCGAAAGCCCAAATTTGACTACAAGAGTGAGGAGTTTCTCTCTCAGGTGGAAATGTATGCCAAAAAGGGATTCACGGACAGAGAAATCGCTTTTGCGTTAGGCCTGGCTCCCCAAACGTTCTGTGAGAAGAAGAATGAGCACTCTGAATTATGCGAAGTATTAGCGCGCGGGCGTGCGACCATCACTGCTGCTGTACGTGCCAAGTTCCTTGCTGTGGCTTTGGGCGGTATCAAGACAAAAAGCACTGTAGTAAGGAAGCTGAAAGACCAGGACGGAAACCTGACCGGCGAAGAAGAGCTTCAGGTAAGTGAAAGCGAGCTTGCTCCCAATCTTCAGGCCATGTCCGTCTGGCTGTATCACCATGACGAAGAGTGGAGGAAGGTTGAACGCCGGCAGGACGAGGACGCCGATATTCCAAAGGACATTGACCACGGAATTTCTATTGACTCATGGATTAAAGACAAGTTGAAATGATTGTTCCCCAGACGATATATCATCCGTTATACACAGACAGAGAGAAGTTCATCATCCTCATCACCGGTGGCCGTGGAAAGATTTTCAACGCTTCCACCTTCATCGAACGATTGACTTTTGAGCAGACTCCGGTGGAGAAGATTGTCCACCAGATTCTATACACCCGTTACACGATGGTATCTGCCGGCATGTCTATTATTCCGGAAATGATGGAAAAGATAGAACTGGACGGAACCACGAAGTATTTCAAGACCACCAAGACGGATATCGTAAACCGGATGACCGGCAGCCGTATCATGTTCCGGGGTATAAAGACTTCTTCCGGGAATCAGACGGCCAAGCTGAAATCCATTCAGGGTATCACTACCTTTGTCTGTGATGAGGCGGAGGAATGGACCAGTGAGGAAGAGTTCGACAAGATTATGCTCTCCATCCGTAAGAAGGGAATCCAAAACCGGATAATTATCATTATGAATCCCTGCGATTCGAACCATTTCATCTACAAGAAATATATTGAGAACACTCACCGACTGGTGGAGATTGACGGTGTTCAGGTTCAAATCTCAACTCATCCAAATGTTCTCCACATTCATACGACTTACTTCGACAATATCGAGAATCTTTCTCCTGAGTTTCTGAGAGAAGTCAAGGAAATGAAGGAGAAGAATCCGGAAAAGTACGCTCATGTGGTTATCGGCCGATGGGCGGACGTGGCCGAAGGTGCCGTGTTCAAGAAATGGGGTATCGTGGATGAGTTCCCCATGTGGTGCAAGAAAGTGGCTATCGGGCTGGATTTTGGTTATACCAATGACCCCACAGCAGCTATCCGATGTGGAATCATAGACAATGCACTGTATCTGGATGAAGTGGATTATAGAACCGGAATGCTTTCGGGAGACATCATAAAAACCTTGCGACCTTGGAATCTGAAAGTGATTGCCGACAGTGCGGACCCGCGACTCATTCAGGAAATCCACAACGGAGGTATCAAGATTTATCCAGTAGAGAAAGGACAAGGTTCTGTCAATGCAGGTCTTGACAAGATGCAAGGGATGGAAATCTTTATCACCAGACGCTCCTATAACCTGCAGAGGGAGTACAGAAATTATGTCTGGGCAAAGGATAAGGACGGAAACTACATCAACGAGCCGGAAGACCATGATAACCACGGTATTGACGCTGCACGCTATTATGTGCTGGGAGAACTTCTGGGAAGGATTATGAAACCGAAAGATGTTTCAGGAATATTTGGACATTAAACTTTGAAATATGACTTTAGAAGAAATTTTAGCTATGCCGGAAGTAGAGAGAAAAATCTACTATCTGAAGAAGGGACGAAAGACCGAGCAACCAAACGCTCACGCCCTTTACAACGACTGGAATCCGAACAAGCACGAGATAGTGATAGATGAAGAGAAATACCCGAAAATCAAAATCACTACCCAGCCTGAGAAACGGATTACAGACCCGACAACCGGGAAAGAATATATCGAGCCGGCGGTAAGAAAAGAAGTTGACCCGAACCGGATTGCGCTTCCTATCGAGCAGGATATAGTGAACATTCAGACGGCCTTCACCGTGGGGACAGAACCGGTCCTTGACTGTCAGCCGGACCAGTCGGAGGAAAGCCTTCTTTCTGCGTTGAAGCAGGTATTCAAGAAGAACAAATTGAAATACCAGAACAAGAAGGTAGTCCGGGCATGGCTGGCCGAGCAGGAAGTGGCCGAGTACTGGTATGTGGTTAGGGATGATGGTTTCTGGGCCAAGCTCAAGCGCAAGATTTCTGGAATCTTCGGCAAGTCAAAGCCTGAATACCGTCTGAAGAGTGCCATCTGGTCCCCGTTCCGGGGTGACAAGCTCTACCCTTTCTTCAATGACCAAGGGGATTTGGTGGCCCTTTCTCGTGAGTACAAGAAGAAAGACCTGGATGATGTTGAGATTACGTGCTTCATGACCATCACCAAGGAAATGGTTTACCAGTGGGAGCTGACGAGCAGCTGGTCAGACAAAGGTTCATTTGCTCATGGGTTCAAGAAGATGCCGGTGATTTATATGTATCGTCCGGAAGCATACTGTGAAAAGATAAAGAGTCTCCGTGTAAGACTGGAGAAACTCCTATCAAGTTATGCGGACTGTATTGACTACCACTTCTTCCCTATCCTCATGCTTTTTGGTAACGTGGAGAATTTCTCCGGTGAGTTCAAGAATCGGGTGGTCGAGCTGACTGGGCAGGGAGCAAATGCCCAGTACCTTACCTGGTCTCAGGTGCCCGATACCGTAAAGTTTGAGGTGGAAACCTTGCTGAGCCAGATATACGGACTGACCAATACACCCAGAATCTCTTTTGACTCCCTGAAAGGTACAGGAAACGCCGTATCCGGTGTGAGTTTTGACTATGTTTTCATGTCTACCCACCTGAATGTAGAGAACCTGAACGAAACAGTCGGCGAGTTTATGCAACGACGTGTGAACTTCCTTGTCTCTGCGTTGGGTTCAGTGAATTCCACCCTTGAAGCGGCCTCTGAGACCATCGACGTGGATGTGCAGATGCAGCCATATAAGCTGGAGGACCTCAAAGACAAGATAGACACCGCCATCAAGGCCAAGGATGGAGAAATTTGGTCACAGAAACGAGCCATCACCTTTGTAGGAAACGTTGATGCTGTTGTGGACGAGATTGAAGCCATCAAGGAAGAACAGGCAGAGAAGCAGAAGAACGACATTGAGAAACAGAGACAGCTTTCCGCTCTCAAAAGTGCTGGTAGCAAATCTGAAGAATAGAACAATTCAGTCAGAAAATTTACGGGGTTTATACAAAACAGACAGATAAAAATCTAAAATATTGACTAATTGAATAGCGGCATCTTTCGAGGTGCCGCTATTTTCTTTTTCCCTTAAAAACGAACATTTCTCTAATTGTTTCGTATCGTTAGCCTTAAAATTTCACCTTCCCTTTCTCTATAAGTAAATTTACCGTATGAAATTATTAATCAAACTCATACGGTATGACAATCTTTGAACAAATCTTGGCAGGACTGCAACAGAAATTCGCTGGGGTGGACACTGCCACACTCACCCGTATCGCCACAAAGAAGGCAGAGGGTGTAACGGACGAAACTAAGGTGACCTCCATCGTTGAGGGTATCTCTTTTCAGGACGTGATGCAAAACTATGGTGATTTCCGTGCAGGACAAGCTCAGACTTCCGCTGTTTCAAACTACGAGAAGAAGCATGGACTGAAAGACGGGAGACCAATCGAGAATCCGAAACCAGAACCACCGAAACCAAACGACCCTCCGAAGCCGCAGGAAACGGACATCGCAAAGTTGATTGCTGATGGCATCGCAGCCGGTATCAAGCCTTTTGCCGACAAGCTTGCCAAAATGGAGGAAAATGAAGCGCAGGCGCAGCGTAATTCTCAGATTTCAGCAGTGGCTAAGAAGTACGGTATTCCCGAATTTATGTTGAAAGACCGCAACATTCCTGAGAATACGGACTTGGATACCTATTTCAAGGACATGAAGCAGGATATGTCTAACAGCGGTTTTCAGTTCTCCAAAGCTCCTGAAACTGCCGAACAGAAGCAGGAGAAGGAAGCGAGTGAGTTCGCCAAAATGATTGAGGCGGACACAAAATCTATTGTCGAACAACAAAACAAGTAATTTATGTCAGCAGGATTTAAGTACAACATCACTCCCGAACCTTCCATTGAGGAAAGGTATGATGTCGAGACCGGAAGACGTAGACGTGGCCCGTACAAGCTCGACACGACCAATCTTCCGGTTGGGGAGCATCTGCCCGTATTCACGCCCATTGCTGCCGACCTTGTGAAAAAGACAGCACAGGTGGCTATTCGCGTGGAGGTGGCAGAGAAATACGAATCAGGCACAACCCTGAAAGTGAAGAAACGCTCGTTGGCGTATGCCGGGATGAATATTGGAGACGGTGCGCATGGTGCAGTCGTCAATTCCATCAACAAGCAGAACGCCGATTATGACGAACTGACTTTGAGCGCAGCAATCGGAGGGACATTGGAAGTCGGAGCGGTGCTCTATGAAGCAACAGATGTAAGTGGAACAACCCCAAAAGTGATTGCTAACTCCGCCTTGTACGACCGTACCAAGATTGAAGAAGGTATTGTGTTGGTAACACTTCTGATGAGAGCATTTGAGATTGAGCCGACTAAGTTGGTGATGCCTTTCTCGGACATCGACAAGGCAAATATGCCACACTTCCAGTTCAACGCTCCCGATGTAAAGCAAACTTCAAAAGGAACGGTTTACACTGACGCTACGCAATCTGCAAGCGGATTGATGAGCGCAGCGGACAAGAAGAAACTGGACGGTATCGCAGCCAACGCCAATAAGTACACACTTCCTGTAGCTTCATCTTCTGCATTGGGTGGAATCCAGCTTGGATTTACTCAAACCGGGAAGAAATATCCGGTTGCGGTTGAAGGCAATAAGGCTTATGTGGAAGTTCCTTGGACAGACAACAACACGACGTACAATGCTGCAAGTGCAAGTACGTTAGGGCTGGTTAAACAAGGTGCAGCCGTGGCAGATGCTGGCTCGGATGATATTCAAGCTAAATTAAATGCCCTGTTAGCTTCATTGAGAACTGCCGGGGTAATTGCCAAATCTTAAAGTCAGGAGGACAAGATTATGATGTTGACTATTCATACACTTTTCAATGACCCGAACATCGTGAACGCGGTCATTCAGCGCGTCCTTCAGACCCGTAAGGATGCTATCTATTGGCAGCAATATCTCGACTTCCGCCGTACAACTACCCGTGTATTCAAAGATTACATCGGTACGGTAACAGGCGTGATGGCCGGTTCTATCAACTCACGCTATGGTGCTAAGCCTATCCGTGAGCGTAGGGAAATCGGTTCGGGGTATGGTGAAATCGCCTACTTGGGCGACCGCTACCAAATCTCCATTGACCGCCTTAGCGACTTGCAGGACTTGGTGGACAAGTACAACGCCGCCAAGACAGCCGACCAGGTGCAGGCTATGCGTGACATCGTGGACTTCATCTATGACGATTACCGCCAGGTACTTCTTGCCGCCCACAAGCGCATGGACATCGTGGTAGGCTCGTTGCTGATGACCGGAAAAGCTACGGTGAAGAACAAGGACGACAATGCCGCCGGAGTGGACTTGCTGAATATCGAACTCCCGTTCAAGGTCATCACTCCGACTTCTGGTGACAAGACGAACTTCATTACCTACCTGCAACAGCAAATCAATGCGCTGGCTCCGGACTACGGCGTGTTCCCGAAGATGATTATGTCCCGTGGCACATTCATTAAGAACATCATCGGCTCGGCAGAGTTCGGCGACAAGTTCAAGATGCAGCTTTCCGGCAATGAGATGTACCTCTCCACCGGATTGATTACATCGCAACTTGCTTCGCAGGTGTTCACCGGCATCGGGCTTCCGGCCATCGAAATCAAAGAAGATTACGTGAAAGACCAGACGGGAAAGAACGTGCAAATCTATGCTGATGACCGTATTACCCTCTTGCCGCAAGACCGTATTGGCTACATGCGTTGGCACACTCCGTATGAAGCTACCGACCCGACGCCTGGGCGCAACTACTCCGGTGCCGACGGAGGTATGCTGATTTGCGGCTACAAGGATGACAACGGACGCTATCTGGAGTATACCGCCGAGTGGATTCCGCAGATAACGAACCCGAACCTGATTGTGAACTTCGACCTTTCGACGATGAACACATGACGGTAGCGGACTACATACGGGGCAAGTTTCAGACCTTCGGCATCACGGTGTCGGAGGCTGACCTTCTCGAACTTTCTTTGTCATCGGGGATAAGCGGAGAGGATGAGATGAACCAGCAGAACATCGGCCTTGTGTCGGTGGCCATGGCTGGATTCATCCCCTCTCTATTACTCCGTGCCACTTCCATCAGTGAGAACGGTTTCTCTATGTCCTGGAATACTCAGGGATTGAAGGAATACTACTCATTCTTGTGTAAGAAGTACAGTCTTGAAGACACTCTGTCAAATAAACCTAAAGTCAGATTCCTATGATATTCGCTCCTCATACATTACAGGTTAAAGTCATCACTCCGATGGAAACAGACGAGTTCGGCCGTCCCATTCCCGGAACCGGTGGAGAAAGCTGGCAGGAAGTATGTCGGTGCCGGTGTGACGATAACTCCACCAAGGAGTTTACCTCGGAGAACGGTGAGGTGTACCGGCCGAACTATCACGTAGTCTGTGAGAAGAAAATCTCACTGAAGGCTGGTGATGAAGTCAGGTGTATGGACGGTGAGAATATTAGGGGAACTGGCCAGGTTTACATGGTAAAGAATACGAATTATTTTGGTTACTCAGATATATGGATGTAAAGTTTGATTTTTCGGACGTGGATGGCTTTTTCGACCAAGGTTATGCCGAGGTGAAAGCCGTTGAAGAGAAGGTAGGCAAAGAGGCTGTCGATTATGCAGTGGAGCATGGCAGTTATCAGAACCGGACCGGAACGCTCCGTAAGTCAAACAAGTATTCAGTTCAGGATGACGGCTTGGAGTTGAGGAATGAAGCCGAATACGCATCTTTCGTAGAATCCAAAGGATACGAAGTCCTGACTGGTGCAGCCCTATATGCTGAGAAACGATTGAAGGAGGAAATAAAATGATAGTAACTACCGACATCGCGAACATACTTTACCGTGATTGTCAGACTTTCGGCATATCCATCGTCCCTCACGGAAAGAAGCTGACTGGTCTGATGAAGTCAGAAAGGATTGTAATTCACGCTAAAAAGCAGCAGCCAGAGACATACTGGAAGAAGTCTTTTGTTGAGGTGAACCTTTGCGTTCCAGACATGAAGGAAGGAGAAGCCAACACCATCCGGCTGAATGAGTTGGAAAAACAAGCTCAAGAACGGTTTGATGGCGTAACCGGACGCTATGACGGTACTACCTATCATTATTCCATCGACACAATCGGAACCGAGGAGGACACAGCCTTAAAGTGTCACTATGTGAATGTAAGAATTTTGTTTGAAATTTTAAATGTGAAATAATATGGCAGAAGCAAAGAAAATCACAGCCACAAACATCAAAAGACTTTGGTATGGCGAGACAAGTGCTATAGCAGAAGATTTGACCGGACAGGCTTTGTACACTCTTTTGCAGGGTGAAACCTTGAAAGAGGTAAAGAATATCCACCAGGATACGTGGACGCTCGAAGAAGCGGAAGCGAGCCGAACGAACTACAAGAACCAGCTCACAAATCAGACCTATCGCAGCGACAAGGAGATGGGAGATGTGACCGTCAACTTTACGATTGGTGAGTACGACTACCCTACCAAGAAAGACCTCATGGGTGGTGATGTCATCAACACCGACAAAGGTTGGAAACGTGCAAGAGGTAAGGTGAACATCGAAAAGTTGATTGTTGCCATGACCGAAGATGACCAGTATTGCGTCATTCCTCGTGCAGACATCGGGGCCCGCGAAGCTACTACCGATAAGGCTATCGGACTTCCAGTGAGTGCTGTGGAGTTGGAGCCGAAAAATTCGGCAGTTTCTCCGGAATACTGGTTTGACTCAGAAGAGGTAAAAGCAGGCGTGTAATGCCTATCCAATAGGTAGAATTTGAATTCCATAACAGGGGTGGGCTTTATGGCTTCACCCCTTAATTTTTATCAGAATGAATCAAGGAGCGAAAATAGTATCAGAATCCATTATCGGGAATGATTTCAGGACGGTGTTTGTCGCCGGGATAGCCTACACGGTCTACCCTCCTACTGTCCAAAAACTGGCCGGGGCAATCTCCCATCTGTCAGACGTACAAGAAGCAGACAATTTGAAAGACGTTCTGCTCTCCTTGGGAGAAAGCGAGGCTTACAGCAAGGCTCTCTCCTGGCTGATAGCTGGTGACGAAAGTTTGAGCGAAGAACTGGCAAAAGGAACATACGAAGAGAATGTGAACGCATTGGACGAAGCACTCTCTATGATTGATTCACAGGTTTTTCTCAAAGCTGTCAGCTTGGCGAGGAACGTAAGTCTGCTGGCAGCGAAACCGAGGTTGTAGGCAATGATACTCTCTTGGGACAGATTGCATCGTTCATGGAAAATCTGCATCTGTCATACCGGGAAGTGGTCTATGAGATACCATACAGGAATTTAGTATTAATGCAGCGTGACAAGCTCCATACAGTTACCGGTACCAAGGTTACAAAGGTGAATGGTAAGGACATGGCTTCGCGCAGAAGAAGAAATAAGAAATAGATATGGCTACACTATACTTTAAAGTCAGTTCAGATTATGATGAGGTTATCCGTCTGAGGAAGGAATGTGAGAAGCTGGAAGCCCAACTCAAAAAGATGGACGTGAACAAATCCCCCGCAGCCGCCAAGGCATTGGAAACCCAACTGGCATCTGCTCGCCAACAAATGATGGGGCTGGTGACCGAGGCGGCCAAGGCTGGTGCTGTGATGGAGAATGACCTTAAGAAAAAGCTAAATTCCGCGTCAAAGGCCTCCGATGAGCTGACAGAGGAAATCATCAAACAAAGGAAAATCATCCGCGATACCCAGGATGATGTCAGACGTCTGTCTGATGAATATTCAAAGATGGGTAAGTATTCTCCTAATTCAAAAGCTAAATTAGCTGAACTGAACCGAGCTAAAGCAGCTTTGAACGAGCAGAGATATTCCCTTGGCGAATTACAGGACCAGCAGGCCAGAAACAGGCTCGAAGTGAGGAAACTTACGAGAGAGTACAAGGAGTTTTCCAGTGGGACGAACAACGCTGATGAAGTAGTAAAATCCCTGACGGATTCTTTAAAGCGTACAGCCGTTGAAATCGGTGGACTGGTGGCGATAAAGAAATTCGGCTCCGATGTGATTGAAGCAACCGGAAAGATGCAGCAGTTACAGGTAGCTCTTTCAACCATCCTTCAGGACAAATCAAAAGCGGACCAGCTCATCGCCGATATTGTCCAGTTCGCGGCCAAAACGCCATTCAATCTTGACGATGTAACGACCGGAGCAAAACAGCTTCTGGCATACGGTTCCTCGGCCGATAATGTCGTGAATGAACTTTCCATGCTTGGAGATGTGGCTTCCGGATTGCAGATTCCTATCGGACAGCTTATTTATCTATATGGAACATTGAGAACACAAGGACGGGCCATGACTGTAGATATCCGCCAATTCGCCGGACGAGGTATTCCAATCTACGAAGAACTGGCCAAGGTATTAGGAGTTTCCAAAGACCAGGTAGGTGAACTTGTGAAGGAAGGTAAGGTCGGCTTTAAGGAGGTCGAACAGGCCTTCAAAAACATGACATCCGAAGGAGGGAAGTTTGCCAACCTTATGGAAAGCTCCGCCGGGACGTGGCCCCAGCGACTGTCGAATATCGAAGATACCCTCTTTCAGAAAATGAATGAGTTCGGGAACAAGTATAAGGAAGTTTTTGAATTCGGCATCGGTACAGCAGAGGATTTGGTGGAAAGTCTTGATGATATGTTGTCTATTATGGGCGGACTGATTGCAGCTTACGGAACGTACAAGGCCGCGTTGATTACCGCAGCCGTAGCACAGAAGGCGGTCGGATTCGTTGAAAGTATCCGTCTGATAGTAATGTACAGAAAGGAATTGGGACTGGCCACCGCTGCACAACAGGCTTTCAATGTCGCTTCAAAATCCAATGTATATGTTGCTCTGTTAGCAACGCTGGTAGGAATCGGTACGGCTATTTACATGTACACCAAGAGAACCAATGAAGCCACTGTAGCACAGGAGACGCTTAATTCGGTGAACAAAAAGGCCGATGAGGAATTTTCCAAGCAGGCAGCAACGGTTGACAGGTTGTCCGGCGTATTGAAAAGTGAAACTTCGTCTCTTGACCAGAAGAAGAAAGCCTTGTCTGATTTGCAGGCCATCATCCCATCTTACAATGCCAGTCTTGATGAAGAGGGCCGACTGATAAACAACAACACAGAGGCTATTAAATCTTATCTGACGCAACTTGAAAAGCAGATACGGATGAAGGCTGCTCAGGAAGAACTAGAAGAATTGTATCGCAAGAAACGGGTTCAAGAAAAGCAGCAGAAAGTTGCTATGGAGAATTACAATGAGGCAAAATCTTTGTACAATTCATCCGTAACAATGACTGGAAGCGTATTACAGAACAGAGGGGTCAATACAGGTGTGACCGTATTCTCTCAGAATAGTGCTGTAAACAATCAGCTTAAAGATAGTGCGAATAAGGCCAAGAAAGAATTGGATTCCGTAAACAAGGAATTAGGCGAAACGGTTTCTGCCATCACAGAACTGGAAAAAGAAATTGAGAAATCGTCTTTATCTGATAATAAAGAATCTCCACAGTCTTCCATATCCAAAGAAGTAGAAAATGCCACCAAACGTATCAAAACACTCAAACAAGAAATTGCAGACCTCCGTAGCGGGAAATTGCAGGCAGAGGCTGGTAAAACTGTAGAATCAGCTATCAAGGCAAAGGAGAAAGAGTTGCAGAGTGCAGAAAAGACCTTGGAAACACTTACCGGTGCCAGGAACAAGGATGTGTCAAGAGAAAACGCGGCAACATCAGCCGGAGGGAAACTCTCAGACTTGGAACGTAAACAGGCATTAGAACGTGCAAAAGAAGCTGTAGACTTAGAGAATCAGGTTGAACAGGCACGTATTAATGCTATGGCCGATGGAAGTGAGAAGATACTTGCACAACGTGAGTTTGATAATAAGAAGGAATTACAAGCTATTGACAGGTCTAAAGAAGAGTATATCCAGAAAGAGATTCAAAGACAAAAGGAAATATTCGAAGCCACAGAAGAATTAAAGGCAAAACAAAACCCAAAGTATAAAAAGAAAAGTTTTGATTCATCTTCTGTTACTGTTGATACTTCCATGTTTGACAGTATTTACGACAACACTAAGAATAAGCAAGTAAACGACCGGCTCAAAGATGAAATCGAGGCCAACGAACGCTACCTGAAAAACTACGGCACGTTCATGCAAAAAAGACAGGCTATCACCGATGAGTACACCCGTAAAATATCAGAGGCCACTACTCAGGGAGACAAGGACATACTCCAGAAAGAAATGGAAAAGGCACTCTCCTCCCTTGATCTTGAGAAGCTGAAGCAAGGTATCAACTGGGAACTTGTATTCGGTGACTTGGATAAGGTCTCCAAAGAGTCCTTGAACAAGGTAAAGCAGCAGCTTAGAGATTTCAAGAACTCGGAAGAGTATAAGAATATGGCCGTTGACCAGAAGAAGGTCATTGACGAGGCGTTGAACAACATCCAGTCAACCCTCATCGACAAAGGCGGATTGCTGGCCGACCTACCCGAACAGTTAAGCGAACTGGCCAAGGCTCAGGAAGAACTGTCACAAGCTCAGGAGGAATATAATGAAGCCATGAGAAGCGGAACAGATGCACAAAAGGAAGCTGCTACAAAAAAGCTGAACGACGCCCAAAAGAGACAGCAGAACGCTCAAACCAATGTACAGAAGTCAACAGACAAAACGACAAGCAACCTTATCACATTGTCGAATGTTATTACCCAGCTTGGCTCCAATTCAGAGATGTCCCTTTCTCAAGTCGGAAGCTTGGCCGGCGATGTTGTTGATGTTTTTACAGAAGCAGGAAGTAAGATTGGTGGAATCATTGGAGCCGCATTTTCTCTTTTAGATGCTATCGGAACACAGGGACTGGACGGCTTCGTCGGTAACATATTCAGTAGTGTCTTTAAGTCTGTTGGTGGAATATGGGATACCTTGACTTTTGGTGGATTCAGCAAACTATTCGGTGTTGGAGGCAACGAAAAAGAGGTGCAGGATACCATCAACAGACTCACGGACAGAAACGAAAAGCTGCAGTCTGCCATCGAATCACTTACAGAGGAAATGAAGTCCAGCAAGGGAAGCGAAAAATCCGTAGCAGAGTATAATAAAGCCATCAAGTATCAGGAGGAATATAACAAGAATGTACTTGCAAAGGCACAGGCTAATGCAGGTTATCACAGCAGCCATCATAGCTGGGCCTACTACATGGGGTGGTCGGAAAGTGACATACAATGGATTCGGGAGAATGTCATGGCAGAATTCACAGGTACAGATTCCTTATGGCAGATGTCTCCAGAGCAAATGGACTTATTGCGACAAAATGTAGACCTATGGCAGAAAATGGCCGATTCCGGGAAAGGAGGATATGGAAATGGTGTCGTTGAAGCACTCGGAGAATATGCAGATTTGGCCGGGAACCTCGAAGAATTGAAAGAAGGACTTTTCGAACAGCTTACCGGAATGAGCTTTGATTCCATGTACGACAGTTTCATCGATACCCTCATGGATATGGATGCGTCGGCGGAAGATTTTGCGGATAATATATCCGAATATTTTATGCGTGCCATGCTTTCAGACAAGATTAGGAATATGTACAGCCAGAAACTTGAAGATTGGTGGAACAGATTCGGTGAAAGCATGAAGGATGGGAACCTGAGTGAGAGTGAGCGTAATTCACTTCAAAATGAATATATGGGTTACGTGAATGAGGCGTTAAAGCTACGTGACGAACTTGCCGCAGCTACCGGATATGACAAGACAGGCAGCAACGCCCAGCAGTCGGCCTCCAGCCGAGGATTCGGTACGGAAATGACGCACGAGGACGCCGGGGAACTGAGCGGGCGGTTCACTGCCGTGTATGAGTCAAATCTTAGGATAGAGACAGCAGAGCAGCAACAGACGGTGGCCATCACGGAACTGCGAGGCTCCATCAGTGCCTTGACAGCACAAGCTACCGGTATGTACAATATCGCCGACGAGACACGTACTATTTTGGCTAACTCTTATTTAGAATTACAGCAAATCAGAGAAAATACAGGTGAAATTATTAAACCAATCAAACAGATGCAGGTTGACATCGCCGAAGTGAAACGTAATACAGCAAGACTATGACAGGAGATTTATTTATCAATGGGAAAGACGCATGGAGTACATGGGGCGCCCGTATGGGAAACGGTTTCCTCGATGCCATCGACGGGTTCAACGAAATGAAAGACTACATTGAGAACGAAAGCCGGTTGGAACATGGCAAACGTGTGATAACAGACAACGCAAAAGTGGATTCGCGCGAAATCACTCTTCAGTTCACCATTGAAGGCAGTTCGGAAAGTGATTACCGAATCAAGAAGAAAGCCTTTCAGGCAGAGCTGGAGAAAGGAGCAGTGAATATCAAGGTGCCGGTACTCGGAAATGAAGTTTACAAGCTGATTTACCTGGGTAAAAGTGTTTCTTATGGATTGAGTTTGGACCGCTGTTTTGGTAAGATTTCGAGCAAGTTCGAGGAACCGAATCCGATGGACAGAAACGAATAACAAACATTCCCTTTATTGTTTCAAATGGAAGTCCTGATTTTTAGGGCTTCCATTTTCTATTTATGAACTTTGGAGGTATGATTGAAATCAAGGACATATCCGGAAAGACAAGGTTTTCCACCTCCATCAACAAGGGGGCAAAAGGAAAGTTTACGCTGATGAAAGAGGACTATATCATCCTCCCTTTTTCGGTACCCTCTCCCATTCCTTTCAAGCTGGGCGACTATGTGGACCTGTCCGGCGTATTGGATGAATCCCTCGGCGGAAAGCTGGCGAAAATCTATGAGATAACTGACATTCAGAAGCCGACCTATAACTCTTCCACCGGAGGGTATGACTACGAGCTTCAGATGAACGCCTACTACTGGAAGTGGAAGAACAAGATTTTCAAGTACACGCCGGAGCATGCAGGAAATGAAGCGTCATGGTCTCTTACTGCGTCCCTTGATGTACAACTTGGTGTGTTTCTTCGCAATCTAAAGGCTTTAGGATATACCTATAAAGGAACAGACTTTACATTCAGCATAGACGATTCTGTAGAGAATAAGGCAGTGGCGATGACTTACGACAACATGAACCTGTTGGATGCCTTGTTTTCTATGGCGGGTGAGGATAAGTGGAACTGTGATTGCTGGATAACGGACAACGTGATTCATTTTGGGCGAAATGAGTTCGGAGATGCCGTTAAAATCGAGCGTGGTGTCGAAGCGTCGTCTATCACCCGCAGCGAAAGCCAGGGCACTTATGCCACCCGCATCTATGCTTTCGGTTCAACAAAGAATATCCCTATGAACTACCGTCCGACCGACGAGCAGGCCGTGGTGAATGGTGTGGTCCAGAAACGGCTTATGCTTCCGGCCGATACTCCCTATATTGACGCATACGAAGGAATGTCGCAGGAAGAAGCCATCGAGGACGTGGTTGTTTTCGACGATGTCTATCCCCGTCGTGTTGGAACTCTTTCCGACGTTCACACACGTACCGAGGAAGTGGATAATGAGGACGGTACGAAAGAGACCGCCACCTATTACCGTTACAAAGATACCGGATTGGAATTCAAGGAAGAGTATATTATCGAAGGCCAAGAACTTAAAATCAGATTCCAGTCCGGAAAACTGAATGGCATGGAGTTCGGCGTTATCTTCAATCCTGAGCCGAAAGATGAGACTCGCGGCGAGCAGCTTTGGGAGATTGTCCGAAATGAAGACTATGGCCGTCCCTTACCCGATGATATGATGTATCCCGCTGATGGTGACGAATATGTCCTTTCCGGATTTGACATCCAACTGGTGTCCGACCAGTATATTCCAGAAGCCGAGCAGGAACTGAAGGGAAAGGCGCAGAAGTACGCCGATAAGGTAAAAAAGGATGACGGTACCTATCCGACTACCCTAAGAAGCTCATGGGTTAAAGAGGATTTGATTTCACGAACTTTCGAATTTGGTCAACGCATCAATCTAGTGGATGACACATATTTCGAGAACGGACGTATCTCACGTGTCTTGGGATGGGAAATGAACTTGGACATTCCTTGGGACAGCCCGGTATATACCATCGGTGAGAGTATGCCCTACTCACGTATCGGAGAAATCGAGGATAAAGTTGACTCACTTACCTACAAAGGACAGAGTTATAACGGGAATGGTAATGGAATATATGTTATCAGGGTGAATGATTCAACTACCCCTAGTGACAGCAATGTATTCTCTGCATTAAGAACGTTGAAAACATTTCTACGTAAGGACCAGCCTGACCAGACAAACTTCCTTCTGAAATTTGGTGAGTTCATTGACAGCATGATTGCCGGGAAGGGAGCCGGCATATTTCCGGACGGACG
>ENA-ORNF01001155-ORNF01001155.1-human-gut-metagenome-genome-assembly--contig:-NODE-1155-length-24104-cov-35.113601_pt1 | contig 24104 bp, 23 predicted proteins | sample MGYA00242110_ERZ509012 | MGnify/ENA primary metagenome ERZ509012 (study PRJEB26280, sample SAMEA2338714) | human gut metagenome | biome: human gut; feature: human-associated habitat; material: faeces...
TAAGAGGGAAAGAATAAAAAATCAGAGCCGTGACACAGTTCTGTTTACACTACCACTTTTTTATGTTACGAACACGATTTTCGTCTATCTTCCTTTGGTAATACTCATCTTCTTTACCTGTACGTAGTTTATAAGGGTTTTGAGATGGGTCTTCCCGATAAAAAAAACGTGCATTATCTTTTAAGTCCATGAAAGGGACACATGCCTGCAATAATAATTTTTGAGAGTTTTCGTCTCCACTCAACACATTTACTTTCATAACCCATTTATTTTAAAACATACTTGAAGAATCTTCACTATCTTGTGAATCCGACTTAGGCTGAACAGCCTCTGTACATTCTTCTTGATTTTCACTATTCTGTCGTATATATTCTTTAAGATCTGTTTCAAGATTTGCAATTAATGAATTTATATATTCATCATCATGTTTAATAGTTTCTTCTACGACCTTCGCCTTCATTGTATCAGCCCCTACAGAATTGAAAATTTTTTCTGCTGCAATGGACACCTTTCCATCTAGCTTTTCATCCAAATAAGACTTTGTAACATCTTCTGATGTTTGTTTAGCTGCACGTTCAGCATCCTTATTTGCCTTTTCTTCTATAGATTTTATAGACTTATATCCAAAAAATCCGAAAATAGATAGTACCACACCAACTAAGAAAGTACCAAACGATAAGTACTGATCTTGATCCATTTTTTGTTCCAAAGCATATTGGTATCTTTCTGCTAATTCCCGTTCATGCCTCTTGACTATCGTTATCAAACTATCAGCTTGTTCCTTAGATAAATAATTAGCCCTTTTCAAAGAATCGGAAGCAGTAATTTCTATCCTTATTGGTTGAATTTCAGGCTTGATACATGTTCTACAACACCAAAATGCTGATACTATTAAAATTGCTACTACGCAACTTACCATTATTATTGTATCAGCAGTTTTAATAATTGAGTTATCAGTTTCTTTGTTCATAATTACACAATATAAAATTATCTTCAATACCTTTTTAACAAATACTGTTTCTTCTAAACAGGAATAGTAATAGTCTTGATAAGGCTTAATGTAAAGAAGGTATGTACTATTCTATCAGCAACAGTCGAACCCAATTTCTCAGCAACATTATAGACGCTCACTGCATCTAATTTTTCAACAATATATGAGGGTATATAAACCATTATGCTCTTATTTTGTTTTTGCTATATACTGTGTTTCGCTTTATACTATTGTTTTCTTTTAGAGTAATCTCTTAATGATAGTATTTTTATCCTCAACACCTTTTGCATATTTCCTGATTGTTTACCCAGTATGTTATGCACCATGGCGGCTCCATTCCGCCAAAGGTGAGAAACAGACTGTCAGGCATTGCTCACCGTAGAAGGTGTGCCTGGTAAATGGCTCAAAGTCGAGATGCCTGAGGAAGAATTTGTGTTGGGCATTGTTTGGTTCCATCATATTTATTTTAATGATTTTGGCAATTCTTCGCCTAATTCTTTTAGCACCAGCATGAATTTATCTTTTATATCCTTTTCTTTAAAATACTCATCTGAAACAAAATTTAGAAGAGCTATAGGATGTTTTGAATTGCTAAATACATCAATGACAGCTTGAACAAACTCCTTATCTATAGGAATGTTGTAAAAATGAGAAGAATAAAAGGACATTGAATAGTTAATCTTCTGATACACTTCATATTTTTGAGTTTTATTTGAATCCAAGCATTCATTAATAAACATCTTGAAATAATCATTTTTGTACAAAGAATCGATTTGGCTTTCCGATATATGGTAGAGACCTTTATTATGTTCTTTCATATAAATCATCAGATTTCGTTGCAGTTCATCCAAGTCTTTATCTTTTATCATTCCTCCAGCCAACATGTTTGCCCATACCGCTCCCCAATTGTTTATCATTAGCAAGTTTTTCTTTGCGAAAGAGTAAGCCTCTTTTTGCGATACAAGCTCTACGACTGTTTCTGGGTATTCATCTATGAATCCTTGTATTCGTTCTTCGTCTTGTTGTAGATACTCTACAACACTCTCCTTAATATTTCCATCCGTTCTGTCATACAGTTTTTTAAGAATCGCATAAAAATCGAAACGGTATGCTTTTTTCAACACCTTTCTTAACTCGGTAATAAATGAAAGCATTTCCTTTGGCTGTACCATTGAGGTGATCTTGTCAAGAAGAGGTTCTATAGGGTCATTGGGTGATGTTTTTAGAGGATCAAAATACACTTCAAATTCTTTTATTAAAGTGTTCATTCCACCTTCTACACTGATATTTAAGAGATATTGTACTATGAAAGCATAAAGAGTAAGCGTGTGAGCCTTTACAAAACAGTATTCCTTGTAATGAGCACATACATTTCGTAAGTTTCTCCAATGCTCAAACTCTTTTCTTACATTATCAGGTATAACCAATATTAATGGTAGTTTTTGTCTAACTATAGCTGTATAATTTGTATTATCCCAATCATTTGGATCATTCAAATTCTTCAGCAAGTCTTTCCATTCTTGCAACGGAAATCCTTCTGGCATCTTGCTATGTCTAATGGTTTCCTTTATCTGTACCATCATTCCTTGATAAGCCAACAGATACGAAGGTCTGTCTATATCATTTTTGAAGCACTTCAAAGAATCCTTGAATAATCCTATTGCGTCAGAATATAACAATGATTCATTCTGTTTGATCCATATTTCAAATGCTTGTATCATAATGCTTGTATGCTATCATTTAATCATTTACAGATTTTCTTCTTGTTGAGAAAGACAGTCTCAATTCCCATATCTGCTTAAACCGAAGAACTTTTTGCGTAACATTTTGCTTTTGTGGCTTTTTGAAGGCTGAAATGCAATATTCTTTCTTTTCAGTCTCTTCATCAAATCCATCTCTTTCACTTCCGTCTTCACTATTTACTTTATCAGAGTATATCGTAGTGTATGGTTCTATTTCAGGGAAGTATTCTTCTCGGATATTGTTGAATAGATGAAATTCTTCAACTAAATGCTTGAATTTGTTCTCATCCATTTCAAGGCAATTGAAGAACAATATCAAAAGTTCAAAGCAAGATAATTGAGCTCGAAAGATGGAAGCATATCCTTCTCTTTCATCATCGTCAATTAGCTTGCTGGTCTTTACGTACTTCACAATTCTATAAGCATACCGAAAATAATGGTCCAACGTTCCGTCAAAGAAATTTTTTCGAATATCTTCCATTGATATGTCAGAACTAACCTCTACCAACCTTTTTAAGCCTTGAACTACTTGACCATTGTCATCATTTACTGGCTTATAAAGGTATAAGTATCTGAAAATTTCTCTACCATGGATTTCTTTCTCATTTTGGGGTGTGGTAACTACGGATTCGGTTTCATTTGATGGATATAGAGAACTTTGTAAAGGAATAGTATTTGCACTTCTCTCCTGTACTTTATACACAAGGTGTGAAACAATCTCTTCAAATGTAGAAGTCATATTGAAGAATACATTCTCAAATTGGCTTTTTCTAGCAAGCTGTTCATTTTTATTGTCTTTTCTGTTTTGTATAACGAATGTCACAACAACTGCTGCAAAAGCTAATAATGAGAAGCAGGCATTCATGAGTCCTGCACTATCTCCAAATGTTCCCATGTTTGTATCAAAAGCACAATGTACTCCTAATAGTGAACGATGGTTATATAATAATGGTGTAACATATAGAATCAATGCCAATGCTGCTAATCCTGTAATTATGACACCAAGTAAGATTGAAATCAAATATTTCATTATGCGTTATTAATGAGGTTGAAAATATTTTTGGTACTCTTCTTTTTGTGGCACGTTCAAAAGAAGGTCTTTTAATTTGCCTGCATCTTTGCCGCCAAATTCTATGTTTTTACAAAAATCCATCCAATAGTCAGTAGGATTACTATATATATAAGACAGTTCTTCTATCGTGAATGCTGGATGTTCTTTTTTAACAATAGCTATATCATTATCTTCAAGTTCCTTTTCTATTTTTCCCTGATTATCATTAGGATTTTGCCGCAGATTTCTTTCTAATGCAGCCTGTGAAACTTCTTTGCTTTCCAAAATTTGCTGAGCTCTAAGTGCTAAGATGTCATTGTGTGGCCTTAAAGCTTCTCCTTGCTGAAATTGATTAAATATCCTTTTCGATATGGCGTTGTCATGCTTAAAGACAAATCCTACTGTGAATTGGTGATCTTTGAAATCGAAATCCTTTGGTAAATTGATTGCAAATTCTTTTTGCAATCCTGGTCTTACAAATGGTTGCAATCCAACAGTCGACAACCCTGGTATTAGTCCAAATGGAGCCATTAAGTTAAATACGTAGAGTATTCCTGTCTTTGTGTTATCAGAATTGTCTATCGGTTTATATTTTTGTTCTGTTTCATCAAATTTTGTCACGGCAAAGAATGAGGCAATTTTTATGTCGGATGTCAGAGATAACAATTGTGTAGGAAAACCATATGACATAGCTATTCCATACGGATTATACATTCTTAATCTGAACCTGTCCGTTAGTTGAATGCCGTCTCTAAATAACTGGTATATGGGATGCGAATTCATCAGCAATTCAAGTTCATTTCTCTTGATGTTTTCAACTGTACATCTGTCTTTCCAGTTCCTTGAAAATACCGACTTGCATGTTGAATGTACATATGATTCTCCTCTAAATAATGCTTTGCTAAATCCTATATTTGGCTTCAACGAATACCTTCCACTCATCAATCTGGTGACAATAAAACAATCTCGTCTTTGCACCAAGCGCTCCAAAGGGTTCAAATGCAAAACAGGCTGCTGTGCCAAAGCATAATTCAAATTATCTACCAACTCGTCAAGAGTTGGTAGATAGTTGTATTCTGCATTATAAATCATACCTTTAATAGTCTTGCAAGTTTCTTAAACTTTGGACTTCAAACTCGTCTCTAAAAGCTATTATTTGGGCAGTTGCAGATGACAATAATTCCTTCTTAAAAGAAGAACCGCCTAAGTCTAACTTTTTTATTGCCTCCTTTATGTCAGCAAAGTTCCATAGAATATAACTATTGTACGGTTCTGCTTCCTCAAAACTATTCTTCATGTTTATTATTAAGCGGCTGAAGTCCTTTTTTATTTTATCTTTTTCCTCTTCTGGTGCTACTAACACTTGGTAAACAAGAGTATAATACTCTATCAAGAGCTTATCAAAATACTTCTCTTGTTTTTCTCCTTTCAATACCTTAAAAGCATCCTCTCTATATGTCATTATCTTTTCCTTAGCATAGTTCTGCATGTTTTTATAGTCTTTCATAAGTTGCAAGTCCAACAATTCCATTTTTGTTATTTTGCAATAGATTGGACTTAATTCCTTGTTCATTGGAAGTGTTTTATCGGATTTGTTCTCCAACATTCCACTTTCTATGTCACATATTAACTCATCACATTTGCAGATGGCTTTTTCATATTGCTTAGTTTCATAAAGCATATCGAAAATACCATTGTATGCTCTTGTACACTTTCTTATATAATAATCACGGTCTTGTTTAAGAGCAATCTTTTCGTGGCATTTGTTGCTGAATATTTTTCTAATCAACTTGATGACCTGCGAATATTCTATTATCGCATTTTCTTCGTATGTGATAGTTTTGTTTGCTCTCTTGATGTGCTTATAACAAACAGCCAAAGAAAAATGCATCTCTATTAGTTCTTCCATGGTTGCCTTTTTTCTACATTCGCTCTCATAAAGTTTAAAGAACTCCAATGCTGCCTCATAGTTTCCATTAATCATGTCATCGAAACCTCGTGTATAAGCACTAATTTCCAACTTTCTATATGGAAGAGTTTTACGATTAGCATGGGCAAATCCAATGCTATCATTAAAAATTGTATCTTCGGAAACATTAAAGAATGCTTCCATCGCAAGCAGAATGCATTCTTTCTTATCAGCGTCTATTCGTATTATTTCTATTCCGTGATCTTTTACAATGAATTTCTCCATTCCAAAAACAAAGACACTATCTTGTCTTATGATTCGGTTGTTGCGTGAAGAAGGTTCCCAAATACAGAATCTGGTATCAACATCTGAACAGATATTCGTTTCTCTATAAGTCTGCGCCAACAAACTTTCTACAGGTTGTGACTCGTCTTTTATATAGGATAAGCAGTCATTTACAATTATATCATGCATCACGTCATAACAATAGACAAATCCATCCGCATCTGTATCAGCATTGCATGCAAACCATAAAGCTGTAAGGACATTCTTGCTAAAATCAACTAGACAAGTTGCACCGCCATTATGCTGTATATCTGCTAAGATGTCAAGATCACTCATTTCCTCTTGATATTTATCAGGGAAATGTCTTTTTGCAGTCTTTATCATGTCGCGCAGGATGTTGACATAATTTGCTCTTATATAAGGCTTTGTCTTTGGTTTGTTATTATCGTAACTATCCAATCGGACAGACAAACCAGACCGTATAGTATCATTTTCTACTTGCTTATTTTCTGGAAAATTTATTCCTGTTTTTGATTGGTAAGGATAGAATTTACTAATACCCCTAAAAATGAATTGAGGGTATTTGTAATATTTCAACTGTTTGGATGTCACAGTTTTTACTTCATGCAAGAAACTTATAACGTACTCAACTCCTTTAAGTAAATTCTCATGATTCATGATGAATTTACCTTTGTCTTTCGTTTTTTTCATAATAGTTTAATCTTAAGTTTTTATAAATAGCGACTAAGCCCCCCCATCCGAAAAATAGTTCAAAAAAATGGGAGAGGGAGCCGTTTGCCGTATATCTGTTACATTTTACTTGCCTTCTCAATATCCCTCGTTTCTTCCTTCACCTCCATCACAGCCATTTTAATGACCAAGAACAATCCAGAAAGCAAGGCTATCACAATTATTCCAACGTATTGTAAAGTCTCCTTTACCGTCACAAATATCTTTTTCATCCTTTCTTTCCTTTCTCTATTTTCTTTTTCCAAAAGAAACGTTTCACCTTTGAAATCATCCACCATCTTGCCTCGCTTGGACAAACAAAATTAAGGTGAAGGCATCTCTTCGCCACCCAACAGTAGTTCTTCCAAGCATCCATCAGCCCCTGATGTTTAAAAACATATTCACCTCTGCCAAAGTTACCAACTCTCATGATGTCTTCCACCAGTGCTGCTGCCCATTTCCTTTCGTTATAAGAAAATGATTCCACTTGTGATGGTAATGATAAACCTAAATATTCCACACAGATACAGGTAAAAATCCTCCATGCCCTCTCCATGCGCATCCTATATAGCCATTCATGATGCTGCATCCAGTCTATCTTGTCTGCACACTTTTTCAAAAACATAGCATAATCAATAACCTGCCTCAATCCCAGTCCTTCTTCATACACATGATTCACCATATGTGAAATCAAAAAGACGCTCTCAAATGTTGGAGAAAAAACAGGAATCTCACATCCATCAATATCAGCAGAAGACAACTCTGCTGGGAATACAGAAGAAAACATCTCTTGCATGGCTTGATCTGTAGATGGACGCTGATAGTTGTGAACCTTATAGTGAGGTTCCACCACTACACCGTCCACCCACGCCATACCATGATGCTCATGTACTAATCCATGATCAACTTTTCCTATCTTCTCCATCACAGCCATAGTTCGGTCAAAGTCTTCAGGAGCAACAACAAAGTCAATGTCTCCAGGAGTTCTATGCAATGGATTCGGATAGCGCAAAGCCACCGTCTGCCCCTTCATAAAAACAGCTTGAATGCCCTCAGCCTTCAAAGCCTTATCTATTTTGACAATAACACAACGATGAATTGTATTTATCTGCTCCATTCTCTGCATCTTTGCAAAAAGCCTCATCTTTTTATCAAAGGGAATCTGCAAGACAGAATGTGGCAACATACCTATACCATCCAATACCAATGATGATACTGTCTGTATGTCTGAAAGATAAAAGATCTGTTTCCAATCTGCTTCAACAAATTTCGAAGCATCAATCTTCTCCTCAAAAAGTACTGCACGGAGAAGTAAAAAAAGTAATTTTTGTGATTGATTCACAAGCAAAAAAGATTATTATCGATTAACTCTTTTCTGTTCCAGCAACCATTTGAAGTATTCCTCATGCTGGTCAACCAAATGCTCCCAAGAATACTCATTCTTGATTTCCTCCACATTTCCATCCGTGAAGTTCTTCTTATGCTGTGTACAGATATTCTCAATGTCATTCAGCATCTCAGTCACTTTCTCTGCATTTGGATAGTACAAGGAGTTCTTCTTCAACACGGCACGATTAAAGATGTTGTCATGAGCAAGGATAAAGCACTCAGAGGCCATCGCTTCCAACAGAGAAGGGTTAGTACCACCCACACTATGACCATGGAAATAAGCCTTCGAGAAGTGACGGATAGAATTCAATTTATTGAAGTCATAGATTCCACCTACGAATTTCACACTCTTTTCCTTACCATACTTGGCAACCAATTCCTTACCATGAGGAGTATTGGTCTTTCCAACCACAATCAGAGGACGCTTACCATTCTCCTTAGAATGCAAGTAGCCCTCAATGGCCATCACGATATTATTCTCAGGTTCCAGTCTAGCTACCAGAATATAATATTCCTCAGGTTTCAAGCCATACTCCTTCAGATGTTCCACATTATAATCATCATGAATGTCGGCACCGTATGCCAGGAACTTACTATCCTTGCCATACTTCTCCTTGTAGTAATCATGAATACCCATGTTATCTGCAATCAGATAGTGACTATGTTTCACAGCCATTCTCTCCTCCCAGAACACGAACTTGCGCACCCATTTGTTAAACTTGGTACGCTTGTATTCCAGACCATCCATGTTGGTAACCACAATACTCTTGGTAACATTCTTCACATCAAACCAGATGAAAGCAGGAATGATACTCGTATATCCTGCCTCATAGATGATATCAAAGTTTTCACGCTTCAAGGCATCCTTCAACGACATAAAGTCATAGAAGAACGAACCGATACTTCCACCCATCCAAGTCTCAGGACTATAGATATGTTTGATTTTCACACCCTTGTACTCATCATCCTTATAAGGGTGATAAGAAGGAGAATACACCGTAACCTCATGGCCACGCTTTACCAAGCCCACTGAGATATACTCAGCAAACTGCTCAAAACCTCCGTAGTTATTAGGAATACCACGGACGCTAACAAATGCTATTTTCATTTTTGAACTAAAAATTTTTCTAATAATTTATCTTATATCAATAAAAGCCTATTCATTTTTACAGATTCCATTAGGTACTTCATAAACTCAGAATGTAATCCCTGTTGTTTCTCCATTTGATGGATTAGGCCTTTTCTAAAGGCTGTTGGTTTATCTTCCAATATTTTCCCAAAGATATTGATTACATCAAAGGTGTCTGATGGGAGTTTTATGGTTGAGTTTAATATTCTATTGGCAAGATTTAATCCTGCCTTTGTCAAAAACACATTAATTCTAAGTGCTTCCAAGCATTCCCCAAATGTATTAGGATAATTACTGACCTTCCTGTGGTATTGCTCAAACATATAATCTAAGTCAACGTTTACTCCTACAAAATGCAAGTCTGCCAAGAACTTAGAAACACTTAGTTTTTCATTGGCATCAAATAGATATAGGAAAGCTTCTACATTGAGAATTTTAAAGTTCTCATAATTTGTCATAAGTCCCCAATCTTCACTTATCATACATCTTTTCTTATCAATCATCAGTAGCATACTTTCACTTTCGATTTCAAAAAAGGAGTGACCGCTTTCTTGGAAATTGAGGTTTAGTTTTTTTGTTGCAACTTCAATAGTACAATATTTTTCTATCCAGTCAATTATATATTGCAATATCTCTATATGAGAACTTTCCGAAGCTTCTTTATTCAATCTCAAACACCCAACTACATCCTGTGAAATATAACTTGGAATATTAACTTTCTCTCTTTGTAAAGTTTGCTGCAAATAAATTGACAAGCCTTGTGGTATAATAAATTTTCTATCAAAAGTTAATCCATAAATTTTGTTGAGCATACTTAGAAGAACAACCGATGTTATGTCCAATACGCATTCATAGTCACCAATTGGACATTTTTCATAATTTTGATATGGCAAACAATATATCCTGTCATTTCCAAATATTCTATTTATGCATTTTTCATACGCATTGTTGTTTCCAAACGAACTGATAAGCATTGCCTCGCCTTTTGCATAGCGCTTTTCCCAATCTTCAATTTGCTTTTTGTTATCAAGCCCACCTGCCAACATCATCAGATTTGTCAGCATATCTCCATCTCCACCTTTCAAATCATCTAAAGTGAACATACGGATACTCTTACTTTTACCTTGCTGTAAACCTTGATATATTAGTCTTGTAAGAGAATGATATTTGTTGTATATACACTGTATTTTTGCCGTTGAAATTATGCCAAACCTATCCAATGTGACGTTTTCTCCAACGTGATGCCCAATAAGTTTTTCGGTATTAGAATTAATGAATATATCTTCACTTTTCACTTGACCGTTTTCCTCATATACAACGAAATCACCATTTTCAACAATGTCTTTTTCTTCATTAATAATAGGTGAAATATGTGGAGTGTGCATATATTCAAACCACAAGTCTTTCAGTTCTTGTGACTTTGTTCGCGAAATTGCGCTATACAAGAAATCCAAGCCTTCCTTATAATATTCTTGTAATACTAATAAATTGAAGAAATTGCAATTTAAAATAGGATTGTCTTCTACAGTATTTAAAACTCTACCTACATATTGGGAAAACTTGTCCTTTTGTCGTGTTAGATTCAAATAATTAAGATAATTATAAAATACGCTATTGTTATCTGGAAATTGTTCGAATAATAAACAGATTACTTCTCCTGCATCTGTTAAGTCATTACAATTAATCGCCAAATAGTATTCGTCTTCCAAGAACTCTTTTACATGTGTGATGCCGTTTTTCCTAAGTTTCTTCAATGTATCGAAGAAAACATCTTTATAGTCTTCATTTTCACGTAATATAGATAGATACACACCCATTTCTATAGAAAACGCACCTTCTTGTATCTGTGGTTGTATTATATCCAAAGCCTCACTTATATGATTTTCTGAGCCTAATATTTTTGCCAAAATAAATTTAGCTTCCTTTGGTGCTTTTTCTGCTAGAGCCTTAATTGTTTCTACATCACACGCTTCTGTTGAAAAATACATTAATGTATATTCAAATATTTGTTGTGTGATTGGATTTTCAAATATCTTTAAATTCTTAAATTGCAGAATGTCCCCTGCATACATAGCCACACAGCTTAATACAGGCTGGCAATGCATATCTGGCAATAATATTTCTGTTTCCCCTAAATGCTTAAAAGCTTTTACTGCAAGCTGTTTGTTAAAGGTCCTTGTCGGCAAAATGAATTCAACCAAAGCTAATGTTTCATCTTTGCAATCTTTATGTTCCTCTATAATTCGTGCAGCTTCATTAAAGTCCTTATTTATCATAAGCATTTCCAATAACATCAGTACATAAGGCATCTTGTTTTCTTTCGATGGCTTACTGTCTTTCATGGATTTAATAAGGCTATTCCTTCTTTTATTATCTTCTATCAGAAGAAATTCTGAATACAACGCCATAAATTCTACATCAGGAATAATATTCTCTATGTCGGTACCAGCAGACAGAGTCTTGTATCTGTTCGTTATATCATAAACGTTATGTAGCGTCGGAGTAATTTTCCTGCCATCGCAGAAATAATGCCCTTCATGCAAAAGCTTCGTAGAATAAATTGACATACAGAAACTCCATTGCCGTAGATTGTCATATGATAAGTTTTCAGGAACATAACACCGGATATCATCCATATTCAACCATTCTTGTTCAGGATGATTAAATACATAATAAAAAATTACGAATTGGAAATCAGTCTTTTCCAAAACTGACTCTGGTACTTCCTTATAAGCTTTTTCCACATCATCTGCCAGCACTACCAACCCAGCATGTGCCATAGCATTATCAGGTTCACGATCCAAAACTTGATTGCACAAGTCTATTATTTGCGACTTATTCTGTCCTTTTATGTTGACATAAATAAATTCTTCTGCTATTTCTATCAAGAACAAGTTCGCTTTCTGCATTTCATCGAAAGCTCTAACGAACTCAGCATTTTCATCATTTCCTCTGATAAAGCGAGAACATTTTCCCATCAGATAATCTATTGTTGCAAGTAATTCATAATCTGTGGCACTTCGCTTTATAACAATTTTTCTAATTGCTTCCAAATGTTCATAAGCTTCCTTTAAATGCAACTTCTCTATGGAACTTCTATACAAAGGCAACAATTCTCTAATCTCATCGTTCTTGTTTGTCAATGCTTCCAATATTCTTTCGGTCGTATTTTCTACCAGTATATCATTCTTCGGTTTGCGAAACTGCAATACAAGATAAATTACAGCAACAATAGTGAGCAGGATATCAACAAAAAGTACAGAGCTGTTGATTGGGTCTACAGAAAACTCAATCATAAAGTTGATCGTCCTCACCTTAAACACATTGAAGAGCAAGGACGAGCCATTTATAGTCAGCATTGTTCCGAAATAGCGATAGACGACCTTTTCTGTTGTCACTCTTCTAAGGAGATAATCACGCAATGGCTTGCCTATATGTCTCCAAGTCCAAGCCACCAACCATAATTTTGAGGATGACCTTTCTGGACACAATACGGAAAGTATTGCGGACAACGCTAACAAAAAAAGTATTGTAAAGATTAATCCCATGCTCTTACTCTACAACTTATAATTTGTGATTTTCTTAATTTTGTCCAAATCAAAAGTTTCCTGTGTAATGACGTCAACAGCTCTAATGCGAACACATGTTCGCTTTTCTTTTGGAGGCATATATATCGAAGCGTAACAACCGATGAACAAGTCGATACGCTTGTTCTTCTCTGCCTTTAACTTAGATTCACCAGTTTCTTGTATTTTCCATATATTCGAATAAAGAATTTTGCTCTTCTTATCGTCTATAAGTCTATACTTTTTATCATTGCATTTATCTTCATCAAAAGACACAAATGGCAAAAGACTCTTATCGATAATAATAATCTCCGATTGTTTGGAATAGATAAAATGAACATCAGGATTATTGTCATATCCATCAGGTAGCAGATGGGTACCGATACTTCCTACAAGAACGACATATCCCTTAGGAATACAAAGTCTTGTCAAGGCAGTAGCGATATCTCTATATCTGACGTTCAAGGTTGCTGATGCTTGATACGTATTCAAGACCTCTGTATATCTAAATATAGCTTCTGCAATAATATGCCGAACCATTACCGATTCTCTGTTTATATTATTATAGCTCCTTCCTTCCAAGAAATCATATTCCTCTAATTGGTCGGCAGACTCTGCGAACCATCTCTCCTTTATAAAGTCCTCCAAACTACTGTCTTTTGAAGTAATCAAGACTGATTGCTGACGTTCGAACTCCTCAAGCAGTGTTTTTGCTATATAATCTATTTTATCATCATCTACATGAGCACCGGAATTCAAGCGATTTTTGCAGGCATAAATATAATCTTCCAATAATCGTAATGCTTGATTTTTACCTGTATTGCTCTGACATGTCTCGTCAATCGTTTTCTTCAAGAACTCAGCAATACGAATGTTTTTAAGATTCACTGATACAAAATTTTTCTTTTCATTAGAAGTATCACCATAAACATGAGGCAATGCCATAGGATCAACATATCTCACATTGAAGTCCATTTCTGGTAAGCGGCACACCATCAAAGCTAAATATTCTACAATTCCCTTGTAGAGATTTGCACCTGCTCTTACACCCTCATACTGCGAATACAAATGATACTTAATATCCAAGTCTATAGACGATTCTACCAAGTCATCAAAATATTGCAGCCAATTGAATATCTCAGAAAATGTACTTGGTATCAAGAAATATTTTGCGGGCAAACAATTTGTAAATGATGCAATATGCTCTATCCAATCATACTTTTTGTTCAGAGCAAATAAGCCACCTATTGCTACATGGAATTCGAAGAATCTTTTCCCTTCCTCGCTACTGCTTTCGTAAGCAAAAGTATTGCTATAATATTGATCAGCAAACTCCCAATAACGATACATCCAGTTCTTATCATCATTTCGGACCACTTGGTTGATGGCATTCCACAACGATTTATATTTGAAATCAGATAGTCCTTTGAGCCTTGTATCAAAGAAGAGAGCAAAGACACCCTTATCATTCTTCATCATCAAGGGCGTATCCTTCCGAAAAGAACATTCCAAGAGTTTGACCAAAGCCTCCTCTCGATCAGTTTGTTTATCATTCCTTTTCATCATCCACCTTTAGTAAGATTTCATATACACGTTGAATACAGGCATTATAAAGACTTACATCTTCTCTATTTGCAGCATACTTCGCCAAATCAATTAACTCCAACACGAGATTTCCGTTTTTTTTTATCAAATGCTTATAAAATAGATGAGGATCATCATAAATCAAGATCAGTCTATACAATGCTACAACATGTAAAAGAAGGACTAATACAAGTAAAGTATGACAAACCAACACAAGCATTTGCATCCAAAGAATACCGCTCATTATATACAAAGCAAAAGGATCTATTACGGCAAACGCAATAGACAATAAAAGAAGGTGATTAAATCTGCCATACACAACTTCTTCCTTAAAGAGTTCTACAAACCTGATTACATGATACTTCTCATCTATCCTGCCTATCGCCTGAAGCATCAAGGGATAGCACATACCTATGATGGCAGAGAATATTCCTATTAGTCCACTATATGTATAATCGGAGAAATCAAAGTTCATATTACTTCACCTTATATTGCTGCAATATTTTTATTTCCAAGTTCAAGCTATCTACGATATGCTGATAGCTTGAACTTGTCTGCTTTATGATTCGCTCTTGTTGATTCCGTATAATCAGAGCACTTAATGCGAATGATACAATAATAGATACTGACCAACGAAAGACTGACAATGTACTTATATTCCTTACATATCTCCAAGCATCCTTAACAATATATTCAAGGATATAGGGTAATGCTATGAGATTGATAATAAATCCCAATAGGAAGGAAATGATTGTTATAAGAATAAGCATTAGTTTTTATATATCTTGTTAACAATCTCCTTGGCATGTTCCTCCATACCATGCTTCCAAGGCATATCAAGAACCTTTTGGTTGAATTCTTGCAACAAGCTTCTATCCTTCAAGATTTCCTTCAGCAAGCATTTCAGCTCATCTTCCGAATGATACACAAATCTCGGATTATACTCCTTAACAATATCCTGCGCCCCGACATTGTCTGAGACGATGACAGGAACACCATACGACAAGGCTTCGAGTGTAACAAGCGAGAAAGTCTCCTTCCAGATGGAAGGAACCACCAAGACATCCATGGCATCATAGACATCGGTGATAGTAGAAGGACCAAACTTCCCTTTATAATAGACGGGCAATGATGGATGCTTGCCTAATCCACCGCCCCACACAGACAAATCCCAAGAATCTGACTTACCAAGAGATTCCAATATAGAAATCAACAAAGGTAAACCTTTATAAGGTGTACTATTACCTATAAATCCAATCTGCAAGACTTTGTCTTTGAAGTTCTTATGTCGGCGATTATCCTTGATACCACAATGAGTAATAGAGATAACTTTCCCATTGCACGATGGAATATATCGCTTATAAACCAGCCCTGCCGTCTCACTATTGAAGTGAAAACAATCCACCAAGTCGAAGCACTCCTTATAATATTCCAACAACTTCTGATAATTACTCATTGGTTCATCCTCCTTGCTATAGATTTCAACGGTACCACCCATTTGGCATTTCTTACTTTCAAGAACATCGCTGACTTAGCGTGTGCATTACATACAGCACATCTATCAGCCGAAGCTCCCAAACAGACCTCACCATCTTGGTTAATAAAATTCACCTTTGGACACAGACCGAAATAATCATGCGAAGTATAGACGATGCGTATTCCTAGGTCATGCACTATCTGTAGATATTCCAAAGGCAAGCCCATCAAAGTATGAACGTGGAAAACTTCTGGTTTTACATCATCCAGCAAGCACTCGAAAGAATAGGAGTCCAGATTCTGCGAGTTAGTGGCACTTTCCGTGTCCTTGACTCCATACATCAATGGCACAGGCAATGGGTTCGTCATTTCAAAGCTCCGAATTCCATCGTATGTTTTATCCCAATGCACATGACAAGACTTTTCTAAGAGCGAAGTACCGCCAGGATATAAAGCCACGACCAAGTGGCCAAGTTTCATTTGGGCTTGCATCAAGTCATTGGCATACTTCACCAAACCACCACTGCGATAGGAAGAGAAACCTAGGGTATAATGAAGAATACGCATACCTTATTCTACTTTTAATCTTTTCATGACCAATTCCATCAATTCAAACCAAGTATTGATGAGTTTATCAACATCACTTGTTCTTGAATGTCCATCACGAACCACAAATCTTGCAATCACGTCCACCAAATAAATGAGGTATGCCATCCAAGGATTGACAAAGAACTCTTTCAATTTAGTTTCACGCCCTAACATCTCTTCATAGATTTGCTCAGAAGACAACTCTCTTTCAAAAATTGCCGTTTGAGTCAAGAAATGAAACATATCAAGATAAGGCATATAGGAATACCGCCCATATTCAAAATCGAAGACAAACAGCATACCAGCGTCCTCAAACATGTTCCAAGGAGTGAAATCGGCATGATAAGCGCAAAATAGATGTTTCTTGGTTCCGTAATAAGAATCTATTATTTCCGTAGCTTGATTCATTCTGTCTCGCTGCGTATCTTTAAGAAGCTCTTTATGTGCCTTTAGAGAGCATATTGTCTTGTATTGATCTGATTCATGATAAAGTATTTCCATACCAGTTTTTACCTTCAGCATGGACAGGAATTCCAATTGTTTTATTCCAAGTTCATGCTCAACAAGGGAATTTAAAGTCTTGGTAGTTGTTTGCAAGAACACGAAACATCCATCTTCCGTTTGACCGCAATAGGGGCATTCGGGTATCTGGTCAACACCTTGCTCTTTCAACCAACCAAGAAACTTCTGTTCATGCTGAAAGATACCATAAAGTTCTGGATTTTTTGTCACCTTACAGTATCCTAGGATATTTTCACCCTTGAATATCTGAATGGTTGTCTTCTGATGAACACAAGGTGTACCCTCAAACACAGAGTACTCCACTGCATCCTGGTTGAACTCCTTTTCGATGATATGGTGAATCTGGGGATCCATGACATATTCGATGTCTGACATCCCCAATTTTCCCATCAAGGGTTTTAACCAATACAACCATGGCAGCCACCTTTTCAGCAACATCCCCTTCTTAGAACTTGGTTGATAAAGTTCCAAGCCAGTCTTCATGTGTTGCTTAGGCATCAGCCACACTTTACCGTCCTTATTTGTTATTTTGAGATATTTTCTATTCATTACCAATCAATTTTTCAAAAAACTCACCTTTGTTTTTCCACAAGAAATGAGTTAATATTCTCTCATGAGCTGCTTTGCCTAGTTTCTCTCTCAAACCTTTATCCCCAAGCAACAAATCAAGTTTCTGAGCAAAGGTATTAACAGCCTCATCATGTCCCATCATTGGAACTAACTCTGCACAATCTTTGCTCATCAGGACATGGTTGCCACTCACATCGAAGCACACAATAGCTTTCTCACTCATCATCGCCTCTAACAAAGACCAACATCCACCTTCATATACACTCGGATGTACAATGATAGCAGACTGTTGCATCAAAGCAATAGCTTCCTCACGTGGTTTTACTCCATGAAAAACAACACGGTTTTCCAAACCAAGAGATTTTGCCAAAGCCTTCAAATTATGTTTTTCTGGTCCAATTCCAACAAGATTAAACTTGACATGCGGATATTTATCTGCAACTTTCGCAAAAGCCAGAATTGCAATATCCAACATCTTACGAGGTATCATCTGACCGACATGCACCAAATCATCAGTAGCAACCAACTTCTCTGCCGATGCCTTAAAATTCAGACAATCGTCCTTTGAAGCTCCAGTTTCAAGACATACGACAACCTTATCCTTACAAGAGGATGGAAGGACTTTCTCTACATCCTCTGTCCTGGCAATAATTTTGTATGATTTTTTACAAATCTGCTTATAAAACGGATTAGAAATTGGGATGTAAGGATTTATCAATCGGATACACTCTACAACCTTCTGTTTTAGAGAAATCCTGTTCCAAAGAATCTTAGGGATTCCAGCTTCACCGCCTATCGGTCCCCAAATATGTTTGACTGGCAACTTATAAAGGAAAGTCGGCAACCACATATTGCCAAATGTCACTGTAAAGGTATAATCCACATGCTCTTTCTTTAAGATTTCCTTTGCCGTTTTATAACAATAATACTGCCATAGGTAATAATACCAATGCACACCCTTACTACCTTTTTTATATTTTCGAATACTATCAGGCACATCACAATAATAAAATGTAATATTATCTATCGGATGTTTCTTCAAATAATCAGATATAACAGGCTCATTGTTGGAACGAGTGATTACAATCACCTTATTACGTTTGGCGATTTGCAAAGCCCAATTCCAACCTACACCTTGCTCCGAGCCTTTATAAGGTTCGCAAGCGTATGCCCCAATAAGAATTGTTTTGTTTGCCATTACTTAACCTTGTTAGTATATCTATCAATCAAGATTTTCAAAGCATCTTTCACAATAGCATCAGGCGTTTGAGCAGCATTCAATTTCACGAAACGCTTACCAGACTCCGCCAAACCATTGAAGACTTTAAGTTGTCTATCAATCTCTTCCAAAGTAAGTTCTTGCTTTCTCTTATAGATGGTTTGGGCATCACACAGAAGGACAAAGACAAAATGAGGTTGGTAAACCATTTTTGTGTAAAGTTTGCGCAACCACATCGGAAGATTAATTCTTGAACGCTTAGGGTCAACGATAAAATCGTAGATGTATCTGTCGAAAATTGAGAATTTATCAAACTGCACATCCTTTCGTAAACAGATGAGTCCACCCAGCAGATAATCCAACCAATAATAGGTCATTCTTATAAATGAACTCACAGGATTAGCAGGCGGATTACGATGGGGATTCGTAAAATCGGTGTCCTGCTTGACCTTACCAGCCGTAGCCTTTTCACCGACTGCTCCCAAGTTTGGCAATATGGTAGGACGGAAATGATAGACATGCATCTTTTCAATATCCGTCACGAACATTTCTGCCAATTTTACATTCAATCCGTCAATGAATGTTGTCTTGCCTGTACCATCAGGAGCTTCCACTGCAAAGAATTTCTTAAACTTATTAGGACACCACCCTATACGATATAGTTTTTCCGAGAAAAACTTGGTAATATTCCAACTCGTAGTCAGAGGATGTTTAAAGAATGCTTTATTTTTGGAAACTTTTGAAATCAAGTGAGCCTTATCACAAATAGCATCATAATTCTCATTATCCAAATCACAAATGATTTCCGATGCCAATTTCTCTCCCAAGACTTTGACAAGTATCTTGTCAACATGATTTTTTTGAAGCGGATAGACAGAAGAAATTTTCTTTCTATAAGAAGGCTTCAGTTGTTTGGCTGCAATAACTTTATAGAGCAAAAGCATGGAAACATCCATCGCATCATCCAAGACGTGAAAGTTCTTGTAAAGATGTGTCTGCTCATATAGTTCAGAGAATTTGAATAGCTCAAAACCTTTATTCAAATACCCCTCTATCAAATCAATATGAATAGAGAAATCTGCCTCTACATCCATACCGAGCCAACATCTCACACGCTCATATCGCACAACATAGTAGTTTGGTACATTATTCTCTTTCAGCGCCTCATACATGAAAGAAGCTGCTTGTTTATAACTACCAGGTTCAATGATAATATCTATATCCTTAGACTCATTAACTTCAGGCAGTCCTTCATAATTTCGAAGAATAAAATACTTGACGCCACTCTTGTTTAGCTTTTCCACAAGAGCATTGAATATAGAAGCATGTCTCGCTTCCCATTTATATATTGCTTGATTCATAATTTTATTATCTCATTTTATCCCTAAGTTTAACTTCAATACTTTTTGCAAACGATTCACCCATGGTTTTCATGAGGAAGGAACGGATATGCTTCAAAACAGGTCGACAAACATTTCTCCAAAACTTATTAGTTCCACGCTTACGTTCTCTTTCCGTCAACCAACTACCAGCCATGTGATGAATCGTTATTGTTCGGCCTGTCACTCCAAACTTTTCCTCATCATATTTTTTGGGATTAAAATAATCACGCTCAAATACATGAACTCCATTGATATTCTGCTCAGAGTTTTGCTTAACAAAGCCATGATTCTCCAATATACGAACTAAGATCTGTACATTAGTTGTTGTGTCAATATTTCCATTCTTGTCCGTGAATAGACGTTTGGAATAATAATCCATCATTTCCTGCAACAACCACATGTTAGGTTGCGAACCAATGATGCCTGTACCCAACATTGTTTTATTTTCAAATCCAATAAAGAACCATTCACCCAAGAACTTATCTATTGGCTTTATCAACTCTACATCCGTATCAAAGTAGATGCCTCCATATTTATTGAGTGCATACATACGAACATAATCACTGACAAAAGCAAATTTCTTAGCCTCGTATGCCTGTTTCACGTATGGGACTGCATTGTTCACATCAAAGTTCTGTTCATTCCAAAACATCACCTTGAAATCAGGATGCATCTTTGTCCATCCTTCTATATACGCTTTTTCCTGTGGTGGAATCTCCTTGGTTCCAAACCAACAATAATGAATTATTTTAGGAATTGCCATAATATTTAATCTGTTTGAATACCATACAACTGTTTTTCTTTGCCTATCCATATCCAAAAATTCGGCAAAAAACATCTGGCGATGTAAACGCTGATGGCACCCACTACGGCTACAACACCTGCAATGGCATAGCAGAGTTTGACCACGATAGGTACATACTTGGCAATTTCCTCCGTCACTGTTGTCAGGGCAGTGGTTCCTGCCGTATAGTCACCTGCCGAGTTCTGCGCCATGGCAATGCCACCGCCCACAAGGAGCATCAATGCCAATGTCTTCAAGCGTCCTGAAGAGAGAACGCTCTTGGCGGTCTTCTTCAAATAGTTGGTCGTTTTCTTAAACATTCTTTCTTGTTTTACTTGTTAATGATTCGTTTGGCAACACCTTATTGTAATTATAAAGAAAGGTGTTGTCGCTTTCACATGATATACTCTTCTGCAGTTGAGTCTTAAATCTGGTAGCCAAAGAATGCCGGGAACAGGATGGATGCACCTATCATAAACAGACAGGCTCCTATCAGCATCAGTATGGACTTGGTGACTCCATCTTCCCCTGTGTTCATCTTGATGTATATCTGCAAAGCGGATATAATCACCATCACAGCAGCGACAGCGTATGTAAGATACAGCACATACAGCATCATCGTCACTACATAGTCGTGCATCCCTGCCAGTGCATCTGCTCCCCAACTATAGTCCACATTGCCACATTTGGCTGATGCGGACAGGGGGAGCAGCGCAAAGACAAAGGAACTTACTACATTCTTTATAATATGGCTAAATTTCATCCTTGACTGGTATTGTTTTGATGTTTGGTTGTCCTGGCTTTGTCTCGCCTTGTTTCAATAGGCTCTCCGTGAAGTCGTCCTGCCATAGTCCGTCTATCCATATGGGAGAAGTGGACTCCATCTGTCCATCCATCTTTTCTTGCAGCGACTCAGCTGCGTTCTTCGACTTCTGTTGGTTGACATCATTTCCTTCGTCTTCATCAACATCATCTTCTTTGCCAAAAGAATCCGTACCAAGAGAACTACCAATCGTTCCGTTACTCTCTGTTCCCATGCCATAGCCCTCATCGTATGATGTGCCGTCTTGGAAACTTGTGTCGTATTGCTTGTCGGCAACGCTAAAGCCACCATCGCTTTCGTTGACGGCTACTGCGTCTTCCTCTTCCGTTATGTTGCTGATGTCAAACACTTCCTCGTTGCTCTTGGCTTCTTCCTTCTTACCATACAGGTCTCTGGTTATCATCACCGCATAGTAGATAGCGTATGCAATGGTAAGGCTGATGGCGAATATCAAAAATGGACTCATATAATACTTTGTTTTATTGATGATTTATACTCTATGCAGTGGCAAAAGTGCCAGTTGCGAGTGCAAAGTAAAGAGTAAAATCCGACATAAAAGAATTTTGTAAAGTATGGCCATCAAAGTTTAAGATATATTCAAATTATAATTATATATCATACTCTCAATCATACTTTAAACTCCAAATTCCCTCAGCTTTCACATTTTTGGGCAATGGTGTATTGTTCCACACTGGTTTCATGTCCAAACGTATAATTTCGTTCTTTCATTTTTCATCGAATAGACTGATTTCACTATAAAAATAGCCATTATTCGTTAAAAATATCTATAAATATGATAATTTTCAGTTATCAATATTGATAATCGAAATAAAAGTGTTACCTTTGCACCATCAAAATATGGCTGAAATTATATGAATATAACATCCGAAGACGAAGCTCTACTCGAATTATATGAAAATGGCAAGACATCAGACAAGAGATATAGAAGATTACCGATTCAAGTGATAAAGGGGTACAAGAAAGCTGTTGATTATATGCGGGCTGCTCAACGAATCGAAGACCTCTTCCGTTTAAAAGGATTGAATTATGAAGCGTTGCATGGTGACAGGAAAGGACAAGAGTCTGTACGTTGCAATGATACATGGCGATTGATCTTCAAAAGTTCTCCTCTCGATGGAAGCATTGTCATTACAGAAATAGAATTATTAGAAATATCACATCATTATGACTAAGTTTAGTTTCAATCAGGCAGTACCATTTGAGGCAACTCATGTGGGAGAGGTGATTAAGGACGAACTCGCTGCTCGTAATATGAAGCAGAGTGAATTGGCCGAACTCACTGGTATACAGAAATCTATTCTGAATGATGTCATAAAAGGTAAACGTTCTCTAACACCCGAAATGGCATTATTGTTGGAAAATGCCCTCGGCATTTCTGCAACATTTCTCATGAACATTCAGACACAGTACGAACTTGACTGTGCAAAACAGAGTGAAAGAGTTGTATTGCAGACTAAGATGCTGGAGATTTGGAATGTACTCAAAGAACATGTGAGTACTCAGTTCTTTAGAAAAGTAAATATTATCAAAGGCAATATCATCGAGGATGTCAAACGCATCTTTGATGTGTTTGCCGTAGATAATTTGGATGATTTCTTTGGTCTGAAAGCCAAGGAAATGGAATTGGCATATTATCGTAAGTCTGAAAAGGTAACAACTAATCCAGTTGATATTTTATCTTGGAAATACTATTGTTATTACTGTTCCAAAAATGACGAACAATCATTGGGAAACTTTGATAAAAATAGTGGTGACTTACTGACAAAAGAACTCAATAATGTTTTCAAGGAAAATTCTGAAACAGTTAAAAAGACTGGCGAAGTATTGAATAAATATGGCATACGTTTTATGGTTGTCAAAAAGGTGGGACAGGTTCCTGTAGATGGCATGTCTTTCTGGATTGGCGACAATCCAACTATCGTAGTCACAGAACGTATCTCATCTATTGATAATTTTGCCTTTACTACTTTACACGAAGTTGGACACGTTTTCAATCATCTGACGAAAGATGGAAAGGCAATGATTAATCTGTCTGACGAAAAGAAAGATTCCGAAGAGTCAGAAGCAGACGACTTTGCATTGAATGCTGTTGTTCCAAATGCAGATTGGAAGAAGTTCCTTGCTAGAACTCGTGACATTGTTCCTTACAAAATTGCTCCTTATATCAAGGAAGAGGCTGACAAATACGAAGTCAATCCTCAAATTCTTTTTGGAAGATACAAGCACGATATTGGAATATATAAAATAAAGAATTACTTTGAAACAAAGGTTTTGTAGTTCCTCTTAATAATAATCGAGTAGGAGGTAAACACTAATTATAGGTGTTTATCTCCTATTTTCGTGT
>ENA-ORNF01001160-ORNF01001160.1-human-gut-metagenome-genome-assembly--contig:-NODE-1160-length-24086-cov-3.559902_pt1 | contig 24086 bp, 21 predicted proteins | sample MGYA00242110_ERZ509012 | MGnify/ENA primary metagenome ERZ509012 (study PRJEB26280, sample SAMEA2338714) | human gut metagenome | biome: human gut; feature: human-associated habitat; material: faeces...
AGGGAAGTGAACGAACATGAGCAAGAAGGGCGATAGCCCGGAATGCGAATGGTCGTACCCATAGGAGGATTGCGTGACTGCTTGCAGGCAAAGCAGACCTCCTATGAGGGAAGTGAACGAACATGAGCAAGAAGGGCGATAGCCCGGAATGCGAATGGTCGATATAGGAGGATACGAAGCAATGAAATATCCGAAAAATATACAGCAGGGAGGGACCATCGGATTTGTGGCCCCTTCTTTTGGCTGTCAGATAGAACCCTATTACACTGCCTTTGGCAATGCACAGAAGAAATTCAGGGAAATGGGGTATCAGCTGCAGTTAGGCCCCAACTGTTATGCAGGAGAGGGTATCGGTATCAGCAACACACCTGAAAAATGTGGACAGGAGCTGACGGACTATTATTGCAGTCCGGAGAACGATGTCCTGATTTCCTGTGGCGGCGGAGAATTGATGTGTGAGACCATGAGCCATGTGGATTTTGCACGTCTGCAGGCAGCGGCCCCCAAGTGGTATCTGGGTTATTCCGACAATACCAACATGACCTATCTGCTGGCAACAATCTGTGATACGGCCTCCGTCTACGGTCCCTGTGCAGCTGCCTTTGGCATGGAGCCATGGCATGCATCTCTGAAGGATGCTTTCGGGATTCTGACTGGAGAGACCACGGAGGTACACGGGTATGACAAGTGGGAGAAAGAATCTCTGAAAAACGAGGAGCAGCCTCTGGTACCTTATAACACCACCGAGCCCCGGGTGCTGAAAAAGTATCTTGGCAGACAGGCGGCGGGCGAAGGACAGCAAATCCGCTTTTCCGGCAGACTATTAGGTGGCTGCATGGATTGTCTGGTGAATTTACCAGGCACCCGTTTTGATAAGACGAAGGAGTTCCTGGAAAAATATAAAGAGGATGGAATCATCTGGTTCCTTGAATCCTGTGATCTGAATGTCTTCGCTATCCGTAGAGCTATGTGGCAGATGGAGGAAGCCGGATGGTTTCAGTATGTCAAAGGTTTTCTGATCGGCAGACCGTTGTGCTTCGGACAGGAGATGATGGGACTGGATCAGTACCAGGCAGTCCTGGCTGTGGCAGGCGAGAAACATGTTCCCGTGATCATGGACGTGGATCTGGGGCATCTGGCACCTATGATGCCTATGGTCACCGGAAGCTTTGCGGATGTAATGGTATGTGACAATGAGATTATCATCCGTTATGACTATCGTTAAGTGAATACAATTTACAGAAAAGACATAAATGCACATAAGAAAAGGCTCATCCCAAACGGGAGAGCCTTTTCCTTCGTCTAAGGACGCTCTATTTGTCGAAAACGATATTAGCAGCCAAAATTGAAGTAGCCGCAGAATGCATTCAACCACTGGGAACAGTTAATGAATTTGAAACACATACTTTCGTCCTCCTTTTCCTGTTGCTTGGTGTTCAGTTACGTCTGTGTTAGCTAAGCACAAATGAATTGTAACAATTTCGTAACAATTAATCTATAGGAGATGACTGGTAAAAAAATAGAAAAAGCAGGAAATTAGATTTGCGTATAAAAATGCAAAAAGAAAGCGCAGAACCAAATCGATTCTGCGCTAACTGCCGGCAATGGGACTTGAACCCATACGGTGTTGCCACCAACAGATTTTGAGTCTGCCTCGTCTGCCATTCCGACACGCCGGCGTTCAAACACTCACAACAGAATTTATCTTATCATAGATTAAAAAAGTTGACAAGAGTTTTTTTCCGGAATCTTGCTACTATTTTTCTAGTCTTTTTCCACAAGATGTTGTATAGTAGAAGTGTGTGAGTATAAAGTAACGCAATCTGTAGAACTGTTTTGGAATAGGGTGGAAGCATGAATTGCAAAGAATTTGAAAAAAATATTCCTGATTTCATTGCGGGGAAACTGGATTTTATGACCTTGCAGGAATTCGGGGAACATATGAAGGAATGCCCGGGCTGCAAGGAAGAACTGGTGATTCAATTTCTGGTAACGGAAGGTATGCAGCGTCTGGAAGACGGCGATGCTTTTGACCTGCAGAGAGAACTGGAACTGAGACTTGCGGAAGCAAAGCGCAAGGTAAGATTTCATATGGCTTTTCTGAAGACAGGGGCCGTACTGGAAGTGCTGACGGTGATTTTTCTCATGGGATTTTTAGGATGGATCATTTCCTGACAGCGCCGGACAGAATTAAGATAATAGAATTGAGATAGGATAGACAGAGTATGAGTCAGAAACTGGTATTGATCGATGGACACAGTATATTGAACCGGGCATTCTACGGAGTGCCGGATTTAAGCAACGCAGAGGGATTGCATACCAATGCTGTTTATGGTTTTTTGAATATTATGTTCAAGATCCTGGAGGAGGAAAAGCCGGAGTATCTGGCAGTGGCGTTTGATGTCCATGCACCGACTTTCCGTCATAAAATGTATGAAGCGTACAAGGGAACGAGAAAACCTATGCCGGAGGAGCTGCGGGAGCAGGTTCCCGTCATGAAGGAAGTCCTGAAGGCCATGCATATTACCATCATGGAGCAGGCGGGACTGGAGGCAGATGACATTCTGGGAACTCTGGCGAAGAAAGCCGAGCAGGCCGGAATGGAAGTATCACTGGTATCCGGAGACAGAGATCTGTTACAGATCGCCACGGATCATATCAAGATCCGGATTCCGAAGACGAAGCAGGGCAGAACGGAGATTGAGGACTATTATGCCGCAGATGTGCAGGCAGCCTATCAGGTGACCCCGTTACAGTTTATTGAATTAAAGGCATTGATGGGAGATACCGCCGACAATATCCCGGGTGTCCCGAAGGTGGGCGAGAAAACGGCCCAGGCGCTGATGGTGGAGTACGGTTCTCTGGACAATATCTATGCCCATGTGGAAGAAATTCCGAAAAAGAGTATCAGGGAGTCTCTGATCGAGCACAAAGAACTGGCAGAGCTGAGTAAGACTCTGGCGACCATCAAAACCGACTGTGAATTGCAGCTGGATTATGAACAGGCAAAGGCGGAAGGCTTCTATACGCCGGAAGCGTATACTTTGTGCAAGCGTCTGGAATTTAAAAATATGTTGGGAAGATTTGAAAAAGATGCTGCTGCTAATGACAGCAAGATCTCAGAAAGTTTCCGAGAGATTACAGAGAAAGAAGCATTTTTAAAATATCTGAAAAACCTGAAAAAAGAGCAGAAGCAGGCGGGAATTGGACTGTGGCTGATCACGGAGCCAGTGGATGTTGCTACGAAAAAAGAAGAATTGCTGGGGGTTGCGTTGTCTGTGTCCGATGAGGAGACGGTATTTTATACCCTGACGCATGAAAAGGAACCGGAAGGGCAGTTGAGCCTGTTTGCGGAAGTGACGGAGAGCAGGGACGATACTGCAGAGATCACGAAAGCACTGCAGGAACTTTCCGGAGAGCAGAATATACAGATCGCAACCTTTGACGTGAAGCGCCAGTATGATTATCTGGACCGAAGCAGTACAGAGCGTTATTTTGACGTATTGATCGCAGCATATCTGCTGAACCCGCTGAAGAATGATTATGACATGGAGGCTATCGCTTCGGAGCATCTTGGTATCCTGATTCCGGGCAGAGCGGAAGTATTTGGAAAAAGAGATTTTCGGACACTGCTTTCCGAGGATGCCGGGAAAGCCATGGAATATGCCTGCTACGGAGCCTATGTCTCCCGGAAAGGTAAAAAGGTGCTGGAGGACAAGCTGGAGGCAGCAGGCATGAAATGTCTCATGGAAGAAATGGAGATGCCGCTTTCCCTGGTATTGTACGACATGCAAAAAGAAGGCGTTGCGGTAAAGCGTGAGGAACTGAAGGCTTACGGGGATGCACTGGTGGCCAGGATCGAGGAACTGGAGAAGTCTATTCATAAGCAGGCCGGAACGGAATTCAACATCAATTCCCCAAAGCAGCTAGGTGAGGTATTATTCGAGACCATGCAGATTCCCGGTGGCAAGAAGACCAAGACCGGTTATTCCACGGCTGCGGATGTGTTGGAAAAGCTGTCAGTGGATTACCCGATTGTAAAGGACATTCTGGAATACAGGGGCTTAACAAAGTTAAAATCCACCTATGCGGATGGACTGGCGGCATTCATCGAAGAGGACGGCAGGATCCATACGAATTTCAACCAGACCATTACCGCCACGGGGCGTATCAGTTCCACAGAGCCGAATCTGCAGAACATTCCCATGCGTATGGAACTGGGCAGACAGATCCGCAAGGTATTTGTCCCCAGAGAAGGCTATGAATTCATGGATGCGGATTATTCCCAGATCGAACTGCGTGTGCTGGCCCATATGTCCGGAGACGAGCAGCTGATCGATGCTTACAGACAGGAAGAGGATATTCACCGGATCACGGCATCCAAGGTATTCCACACTCCTTTTGAAGAGGTTACGGATCTGCAGCGCCGGAACGCCAAGGCGGTCAATTTCGGTATCGTCTATGGTATCAGTTCCTTTGGACTGAGCCAGGATCTGAGTATCAGCAAAAAAGAAGCGGCACAGTACATTGAACAGTATTTTGCTACTTACCCGAAGGTGAAGGAATTTATCGACAAGCTGGTAGCGGATGCAAAGGAAAAGGGTTACACGGAGACCATGTTCGGCAGAAGACGTCCGATCCCGGAGCTGTCTTCCTCCAATTTCATGCAACGGTCCTTTGGTGAGCGCGTGGCCATGAATGCCCCTATTCAGGGAACAGCGGCGGATATTATCAAGATCGCCATGATCAAGGTGTGGAAAGCATTGAAAGAGGAAGGGTTGAAATCCCGTCTGATCCTGCAGGTGCATGACGAACTGTTGATCGAGACTGCACAGGAGGAAGAGGCAAGAGTGCGCGAAATCCTTACGGAAAATATGAAGTCTGCGGCAGATCTGGCAGTGACACTGGAGATCGACCTGCACACAGGCAATAACTGGTATGAGGCAAAATAAATGCGTTTTATAGGGATTACCGGCGGAGTGGGTGCCGGAAAAACAGAGATTTTAAAATATATCGGACAGCATTACAAATGTGAGATCTATCTGGCGGATGAGATCGGGCATAAAGTCAAGGAGCCGGGAACCGAAGGATACCGTGCTTTGGTGGAATTAATGGGAGAAGGGATCCTTGCACCGGACGGACAGATCGATAAGCCGGCAATGGCGGCGAAGATTTTTGCAGATCCGGCACTGCTGCAGCAGGTGAATGCCATCATCCATCCTGCGGTAAAAAAATATCTGGCGGACAGACTGGCGGAAGCAAGGGAACGGGGCAATGTGGAACTGTTTTTTGTGGAGGCGGCACTTTTGATCGAGAGCGGGTATGAACATATAGTGGATGAAATGTGGTATATCTACGCCAGAGAAGATGTCCGCAGAGAGAGGCTTTCGGAAAGCCGCAGTTACACACCGGAGAAGATAGAAAAGATCATAGCATCACAGCTTTCGGAGGAAGAATTCCGGAAGCATTGTGATTTTGTCATTGATAACAGTGACAGTCTGGAAGAGAGTTACAGACAGATCAGACAGAAACTGGAGGCATATTCATGGAAGGAGTAAAAGAAAAACAGGGACAGCTGGTATTCGGACTGGATATCGGTACAAGAAGCATCGTAGGTACGGCTGGATACTTAGACGGCGGAAGATTCCATGTGCTGGCGCAGCGCTCCAAGGAGCATGAGACCAGAGCCATGCTGGATGGACAGATCCATGACATCGGCAAGGTGGGAGAGACTATTTCCCAAGTAAAGGAACAGCTGGAAGCGGATCTTGGCAGAGAGCTTACGGAAGTATGTATCGCAGCTGCAGGCCGTGTACTCCGGACGGTGACAACCTATGCGGAGCACAGCTTTGAGAGCGACCGGGAGATCACGCAGGAGGATGTGTATTCCTTGTGTACCATGGGTGTGGAAAAGGCTTATGAGGAATTCCAGAACAGTAATACGGATACAGATATGAAGTTTTACTGTGTCGGCTATACGGCCATGCGGTATTATATGAATGGCTATCAGATGGGGAATCTGGAGGGACACAAGGCGAAAAACATTGCAGTGGATCTGATCGCCACGTTTCTGCCGGATGATGTAGTGGACGGTCTGTATAAGGCAGTGGAACTGGCAGGCCTGCATGTGGCGAATCTGACACTGGAGCCTATTGCCGCCATTCAGGTAGCAATTCCTGAGAAGTTCCGTATGTTAAATATGGCGCTTGTGGACGTAGGTGCGGGTACCAGCGATATTTCCATCACCAAAGAGGGAACCATCACAGCCTACGGCATGATCCCCGTAGCGGGAGACTGCCTGACGGATATTCTGGTACAGCATTGTCTTGTAGAATTCGAGGTGGCTGAGCAGATCAAGAGAAAATGCCGGACACAGGAGACCATTGAGTACGAAGATATCATGGGACTGCCCCAGACCATCAAGGCCAGCGAAGTGCTGGAACTGCTGGATCCGGAGATTGAACGTATGACCCAGCTGGTATCCGATACCATCAAGGAACTGAACGGGGACAAACCGGTCAGTGCCGTGTTCGTGGTAGGCGGTGGCGGAATGGTACCCGGTTACACGGAGAAGCTGGCAGAGAAGCTGGGCATTGTGAAGGAACGTGTGGCGATCCGGGGACAGGAAGTCATGCAGACCATTGCATTTGAACTGGAAAATGCAAGAAAGGATGCCATGATGGTAACTCCCATCGGTATCTGCTTAAGCTATTATGTACAGAGTAATAATTTTATTTTCGTGGAATTCAACGGAGAGAGGGTAAAGCTCTACGATAACGGCAAATTATCCGTGACGGATGCTGCCATGCAGATGCAGTTTCCAAATGATCAGCTGTTCCCCAGAAAAGGGGAAGCCCTTCTGTTTACTGTCAATGGCAAGACCCGTATGGTGCGGGGTGAACAGGGAGAGGCAGCAGTCATCCGGGTCAACGGGGATGAAGCAGATATGTATACACAGTTACATAACGGGGACCGTGTAGTGGTGACACCTTCCACGGAAGGAGAACCGGCGGCTCTGGAGCTGGGGAAACTCCCTGAACTGGGAGATGCCCTGCAGGTCTATGTGAACGGCAAACAGATCAGTCTGCCGAAGACAGCAGAGGTTAACGGCCACAGAGAGAACGAATTCTACCGGATCGGTCAGAACGACGATATACAGATCCGGAATTCCTATACCGTAAAGGAAATTGCGGAATTTCTGGATGTACCTCTCAGCACAGATATCAAGGTCAACGATACAGCGGCACAGCCGGACACCAGAGTCTATGAGCATTTTACCGTAAGCTGGGATATGAAGAATCCGCTGCCGGAAGGGAGTTATGCAGATCTGCCGGATGATGACACAGAAAAGGATGCTTATAGAGAAGGGGCTGCTTATGTGGAAGGGCCTGTGGTGCAGAAGGTAAAGGCTGTGACAGGAGAAGCAGTGACGTCACAGGGGACAGAGACCGCTGCAAATGACGGGGCGGATGTCGTGACAGTGTCTGCGGCTTCCGGACAGAGTGAAACCGCAGCGCAGACCGAACAGGAGCAAAATGCGGCATCCCGGGGACCGCATCCACTGACGGTGATCGTGAACCATTCCCCTATTACCATGCAGGGTAAGGCTTTCTATGTATTTGTGGATGTGTTTGACTATATTGATTTTGATCTGGGGTCTTCCGCATCTGCAGGCAGATCCATTGTGACGAATTTAAACGGACGTCCGGCACAGTTCATGGAACCTTTAAGCGAGGGAGACGTGATCGAAATCTACTGGAAAAGCATGCACTAGTATGTGTATTAATGCCTAAGATGGAAAACAGCAAAGAGTAAAACAGAAGTAAGATAGAAAAGAGATTAAGAAGTTATGAGATTATGTAGTATTGCCAGCGGCAGCAGCGGCAACTGTATTTATGTGGGATCGGAGGCCACGCATCTGCTGGTGGACGTGGGAATCAGCGGCAAAAAGGCGGAGGCCGGACTGAACAGTCTGGGACTCACCGGAAGAGATCTGGACGGCATACTGGTGACCCACGAACATATGGATCATGTGGCGGGACTGGGTGTCATGGCGAGAAAATATGAAGTGCCGATCTATGCCACAACGGGAACTCTGGAAGAGATACGGAAGATGGGGAATCTGGGCAAGATCGATCCGGTCCTGTTTCGGGAAGTGAAGGAAGATGTCAAGCTGATCATCAAGGATCTGACTGTCAATCCCATGAAAATCTCTCATGATGCGGCACAGCCGGTGGGCTACCGCATTGCTTACGGAGATAAAAAGGTAGGAATCTGTACGGATTTAGGAGTCTATAATGATTATACCGTGGAGTGCCTGAAGGGAATGGATGCCTTGCTGCTGGAAGCAAACCATGATGTGAAGATGTTACAGGTCGGTCCTTATCCCTATTATCTGAAAAAACGCATCGTCTCCCGGTCGGGTCATCTGTGCAACACCGATGCTGCCGATTTCCTTGCCACCCATTATCATAGCGGGCTCGAATATGTTTTCTTGTGCCACCTCAGCCGGGAAAACAATACGCCCGAGTTGGCTTATAAAACCATCGAGGAGCGTTTGTCGCAGAGCCATATACAGGTAGGTCGCGACGTGCAACTCGTGCCGCTACGCCGTAACACGGCGAGTGAGGTGTATGTTTTTCCTGTGGAAAACCCAGTATCGTGTCCCGAACAGATGCGGTTGTTTTGATGTGTCATCGGAAGAAAAAAGCCGGGCTGTCTATTTTGACAGCCCGGCTTTTTATTGGTATTGCTTATTTTATTCCCAGTACGATTCCCAAGATATATGGAATGAGCCAAAAAGTCCATACGAAGATGCTGAATTTACTGAAATTCTGTTTGGCTTTGGGGCTTCCTTTCCAATAGGTGTAGATAGCCCATGCTGCATGTATAGCCATCAAAAGAAGTGCCAAAGCGCCGGTAATACCGTGTAAGGCATTTCCTTTCATGGGGTCAGCTATCTCCATCATCATTGCCGTGCCCAATGAGTCGGCGCACAACCCCAGTACAAAAAAGACGATATGCCACAGTCGTAATCCTTTTTGAAAATGCTCGCTCCAAGTACCGATAGAGTAAAAGATAAGGGCTAATGTAATGCTTATTGTTGCACTGCCTAAAAATATTCCCATAATGGCGTTTAAAGATAGAATCGCCCCCAAAAGGGCGATTCTTGGTGAATAATAATGTGTGTGTAATGTGGTAAAAAAGGGGATATTTATTTTTTCAAGGCTTTTTCTACGGCCTCATCAATGGCTTTCCCGTGCAGATCGCGGGCAATGATGGTTCCATCGGGTGAGAAAAGTATTACTTGGGGAATACCTGTGAAACCGTAAATATTCGACGGGATTTCTTGTGCGTCGATGATTTGCGGCCAGGGCATTTGTTCTTCTTCGAGGGCTTTAAGGGTGGCTGCCCGTTCGTCCCATACGGCGACGCTTACTACTTCGAAGTCTTCACCGGCATATTTTTTATACAATTCTTTGATACCCGGTATTCCACCCCGACAAGGAGCACACCACGACGCCCAAAAGTCGACGAGAACATATTTGCCGTTGCCTACATAGTCCGACAGAGATACGGGTGTCCCGTCGATATTTCCGTTTTCGATGGTGAAGTCGATGAAACGGCTGCCGGGTTGGTTTGCTTTCATACCATTGTTTACTGTGATCGATTTTTGTACGGGTGCGCTTTTCTTTATTCTCGAAGACACATTGCTTAGAGCTTCGTCGAATTCGTCGGTTCCTACCGTGTAACTCAACCATTCCGAGCTGCAATAATCGCCGATGGGTTTGTCGGCGTATTTCAAAGCTCCGGTTTTGTAAAGGATACGTAATGTGTCATTGTTTACAGCCGTAATGCTGTCGCGAGTCTTTTCGAAGTCGGGGGCATTTGAATCGAGAGCGAGAACTTTGAATAAAAATCCGAATTGATAAGCGATGGCCTGATCGAGAATGTGAGCAAGCGAGTCGTTTTGTTCGGTACCGCTTATTTCATAGATGATGTCGAATGCTGGATTGAAAGTAATGTTTATATCGCCCGGTTCGAGGACGAAAGTCGCCGATTTGTCGGCGAATGTAGCTTGAGCGATGTAGTTCTTCCCAGTTTTCCCGTTAAATACAGCTTTCCCGTCTGCGAAAGTCGTACTGTCGATTATTTCGCCGGTAAAATAGTTTTGGAGATACACTTGCATACCGTCGTTTTTATTTCCGTAGTCTACGGTAACACTATACGGTTTGCTGCAAGCGGTGAGTAGTAATGCCGAAGCAAAGAGCAAGAATTGTTTTTTCATAATGTAATGTTATTTTTGAAGCGTTAGAGAAATAAGTCGTTTCATTTCTTCTCCCCGTAAATTCCGGGCGACGATGGTACCGTCGGGAGCGAAAAGCATGATTTGGGGAATGCCGTTTATGCCGTAAAGGTCGGTTGGTATCTGTCCGGCATCGATGATTTGCGGCCAGGGAAGTGCGAGCTCTTTGATGGCTTCCAGAGTGGCATCGCGTTCGTCCCACACGGCAACACTTACGATTTCAAAGTCATCTCCGCCGAACTGTTTATAAATCTCTTTGAGATTTGGTGTTTCGGCCCGGCAGGGACCGCACCAAGAGGCCCAAAAGTCGACCAGTACGTATTTGCCTTTTCCTACATAGTCGGAGAGCGATACGGCCGATCCGTCGAGATTCCCGTTTTCGATCGTAAAATCGGTAAACATCGCCCCGGCTTGTGTGGCTTTTGTTCGGTCGTTGGTTTTAACGGAATTTTTTATCATCGGATATTTGAGGTCGTTGTCGGTTATATAAGCAGCGGCCTTGTCGAAGTTTTCAGTCCCGATGAGCATGGGCAACCAGTTGGCCAATGCGTATGTGGCGACGCAGCTGCCGGGCATGGATTCGATAAACCGGGCGGAAACATCTCCGAATGATTGCATCATTTCGTCTTGCAACGCTTCAACTTTTTCTTTGAAGTCGGGGGTTGTTTTCGATAATGCTTGATAGCGGGTGTAGAATTGTTCCTGCGTTTTTCTTAGGGTCGAATTGAAACTTTGCAGAGAGTCGTTTTGCGCGGTTCCCGATACCATTTGGGTTTCGGGGTCAATGACGATATTTCCGCTTTCGAGAATGAAAGTGGCACTTTCGCGACTGGGCGAGTTAACGAAGAATTGACAGAGTTTGGCCTCCGGGGTTTCCCCTTCGAAGATCGCTTTGTTGTCGCTGACGATTGTACTGTCAAGCGGTTTCTCGGTCGTGTAATCGATAATGTATGCTTGTTTGCCGTTACTGGATGCGTCGCATTCGGCTGTTACGGTGTATTTTTTGCCGCAGGCAGTGAAGAGTAGTAATGCTGCGGTTATCCAGAGAAGATTCTTTGTTTGCATGATAATAAGATATTTGTAAGTTTTGATTCTGCCTTGAAAATCGGATTGTTGTCGGCCCTATTTATCCGTCTGCCTTTTTTCTTCCGCCAGAGAGTTCCAACCCTGTGCGCGGAGTTCTATTTCGTTCCCGTCGCGGGTAATCATGCAGAGTCCCAGCGAAGGAGCAGTGATATGCCCTATCACATGTATGCCGGGTATTACGGAGACTTCGTCGTGACAACTCAGTGGAACGGTAAAAAGCAGTTCGTAGTCTTCGCCGCCGTTGAGGGCTGCCGTAACAAGGCTCATGTTGAATTCTTCGGCCATGACGGCTGTCTGGTAGTCGATGGGTATGCGGTCTTCGTAGATGCGGCAACCGGTATGGCTCTGCCGGCAGATGTGCAGCAGTTCCGAAGAAAGTCCGTCCGAAATATCCATCATGGCAGTCGGGACGATGTGGTGCTTAGCCAGTTCGTCGATAATGTCTTTTCTTGCTTCGGGTTTGAGTTGGCGTTCGAGAATATATTCCCGGCCTTCGAAAGCCGGCGTAAAATCCCTTTCACCGGCAAACACGTTTTTCTCCCTTTCGAGAAGCTGCAAACCCATGTAGGCTGCTCCTAGGTCGCCACTGACACAGATGAGGTCGTTTTCTTTGGCTCCGTCTCGGTACACGATTTTTCCCTCTTCACCTTCGCCTATGCAGGTAATGCTGATGGCGAGTCCCGTCATTGAGGCCGATGTGTCTCCGCCGACGAGATCGACTCCGTAGATGTCGCAGGCTAAGCGAATGCCTGAATAGAGCTCTTCCAAATCTTCGATGGAGAAACGTTTGGAGATACCCAGCGATACGGTAATCTGCCGGGGACGACCATTCATGGCATAGATGTCGGAGAAATTGACGACGGCCGATTTGTAGCCCAGATGTTTAAGAGGTACGTAGGTGAGGTCGAAGTGAATGCCTTCGAGCAGCAGGTCGGTTGTAACCAGTACACGTTTGTTGTCGTAGTCGAGAACGGCGGCGTCGTCGCCTATACCCTTGATCGTCGAAGCGTTTCGGAGAGATATGTTTTCGGTGAGACGATGTATGAGGCCGAATTCTCCTATGGTGGAGATGTCGGTCCGTTGTTTGTTTTCCATTCTGATTTTGTTATAGAAGTCGTGTTTATTGAATTTCTTCGATAAGCTGGCGCATGATGAGTGTCATACGGGGTTGTGCTTCGGCGGCGGCTTTTTGTACCTCTTCGTGAGAGCATTTTATGATGTCTCCGAATCCGCCGAGGTCGGTAATGACCGACATGGCAAAAACTTCCATGCCGCCGTGGTGAGCAGCGATGACTTCGGGTACGGTCGACATACCCACGGCATCTCCTCCTATTGTACGGAAGTAGCGGTATTCGGCCGGGGTTTCGAACGAGGGTCCTTGCGTCCCTACGTATACTCCCTGACGCACTTCGATATGGTTGCGTCGCGCTATTTCAAGGGCTTTTTCTATAAGTCTCGGGGTATAGGTTTCGCTCATGTCGGGGAAGCGGGGACCCAGTTCTTCGTAATTTTTTCCACGCAAAGGATTATCGGGAAATGTATTTATATGATCGGTTATGATCATGAGGTCGCCGACTTTGAAATCGGGATTCATACCTCCGGCAGCGTTCGATACGAAAAGCGTCTTTACACCCAACATTTGCATGACCCGTACCGGAAAAGTTACTTGTTGCATGGTATAGCCTTCGTAATAATGAAAGCGGCCTTGCATGGCGAGAATCTTTCGACTGCCGAGATACCCGGTAATGAGCTTTCCGCTGTGCCCTTCAACGGTAGAAAGCGGAAAGTTCGGGATTTCAGCGTAAAGTATCTCCTGTTTATCACCGATGTGTTCGGCCAATTCTCCGAGTCCTGTTCCTAAAATAATGGCTGTCGGGGGAATCTCTCCGAAATTCTTTCGGATATAAGTGGTTGTTTCTTTTATTTTATTCAACATGATAGTCCTGTTTTTATGTTGATTATTTTTTCTTTTGTATGACCCGACGTTGGAAACGTATAACAGATTCTTTGATTTGATTGTTGAATGCAGGTTCCTGTTCGAGCATGAAATGCACATGCAGGGGTAAATAGTAGAGGTGCCGTTTCAGCAAAGACGATACCCGCGGACAGTTGAGCAGACGGGCTGCATCTTTTTCGGTTACGATGACATATCCTCGGCCTCCTTTTTCTACCGATGCGGTAATCCAATCTTCTATCTTACGTAAATCTTTCGATGAAAATTCGTGATGATCTCCAAATTTCCACAGTTGCGTACGGGGAGTATATTTCCCGATATATTCGGCAAAAAGTCCCGGCGATGCGATACCGGCAACGAGTAAAACATCGTTTGGTTCGTTTCTCAGTTGTTCGGTAGTGATATGTTCGGTATTTTCTGCCGGGAATATCGGTTTCAGCTCATCGTATCGCAATCCAGTGAAATAAAGATTTTGATAAGGGTAGAGGTTGAGATGCTTGGCGAGAAGACGGTAATCGATGGGTTTAAGTGCTTCGGGGCATTTGGTGACGATGACGATATTGGCCCGGGCTTTTTCCTCGATCGGTTCTCTGAGCCGTCCTACGGGGAGAAGTTTGTCTTCGTATATCATGCGTTCGTAACTGGTGAGAAGAATAGAGAGGGCCGGAGTTACGAATCGATGTTGATAGGCATCGTCGAGCAAGATGATGTCGATGTCCGGAGTCTGTTCCGACAGTTTGCGTATGCCTCTGCGCCGGTTGGCATCGACGGCAACCGTTACGGTGGGAAATTTGTGTTTTATTTGTAACGGTTCATCTCCGACTTCGGTTGCTGTCGAAGACATGGAAACGAGCCTGAATCCGCGCGTATGGCGTTTATAACCGCGGCTTAGAACGGCTATCCGGAAAGAGGCGTCGGAAAGAGTACGGATAAGATGCTCGATGTGAGGCGTTTTTCCGGTTCCTCCTACCGAGATGTTCCCTACGCTGATAACAGGTATGTCGAAACTTTCGGTCGGGAGTATATTCCAGTCGAATAATCGGTTGCGTATCCATACGCCTATCCCGTAAAGCCATGCAAACGGGACGAGTATGGGGTAAAGCTTTATGCCGGAAGTTTCCTGTCTATTGTTCATGAGAGTCTTTTAAGAAGATAACGTTTTTGCTGCATATTTGTGCATATAACTATTAGCAAAGATAGTACTTTTTTAGTAAAAAGGCAATTTGTTATTGTTACTTATATATAATGAGAGGGAAATAGCTCGAATGAAGTGTAAATAAAAGTGTGAGAACTGCTAAAAAAGGTGTTCGTGAAGTCGATTTTTAGAAAAATAATTTGTCCGACTGCATTTTATTCCGTTACTTTGAAGTCGTTTTTAAAAAAGGAATCTGCATCATTCTCTGTCGAAGTTCCGGCAAGAACGTTGCGATGTTCTCCTTTTTTAGATAGAGGATTGAATAACAACGTATAAGCTTGGATTATAGGTGAAATGAATTTATCATTGTTAGTTGTAGTGTTCCTTACCGGTATTGTACTGGTAACAGCGGCCTTGCTGATAGCATGGCTCATCTCACCCCGGTCTTACAATCGGCAAAAAGGCGAGGCCTATGAGTGCGGTATTCCTACGCACGGGACGTCGTGGATGCAATTTAAGGTGGGATATTATTTGTTTGCCATTCTTTTCCTGATGTTCGATGTAGAAACGGTGCTCCTTTTCCCGTGGGCGGTTATTGTTCGTGATTTGGGAGTTGCCGGGTTGGTGAACATCTTGTTTTTCTTGGTTATCCTCGTTTTGGGATTGGCCTATGCTTGGAAGAAAGGAGCTTTGGAATGGAAATGAAAAAACCGAAAATAAAATCGATGAAATACGAGGACTTCAAAGATAATGAGTCTCTCGAAAAGATGGTGGAGGAACTCCGGGCCAACGGGACAAATGTGGTGGTGGGAGTTCTCGACGATGTTATAAATTGGGGCCGATCCAATTCCCTTTGGCCGCTTACTTTCGCTACCAGTTGTTGCGGTATCGAATTTATGTCGGTGGGAGCAGCGCGCTATGACATGGCGCGATTCGGGTTCGAGGTGGCCCGTGCCAGTCCGCGTCAGGCCGACTTTATTATGGTCGCCGGCACGATAGTACATAAAATGGCCCCCGTACTTAAACGTCTATACGACCAAATGGCCGAACCGAAATATGTGATTGCCGTCGGTGGTTGCGCCGTTTCGGGCGGTCCTTTCAAAAATTCCTATCACGTGCTCAATGGTGTGGGAGAAATTTTGCCTGTCGATGTGTATATTCCCGGTTGTCCGCCTCGTCCCGAGGCCATGCTTTACGGTATGATGCAGTTGCAGCGCAAAGTGAAGCTTGAAAATTTCTTTGGCGGCGTAAACCGTCAGGAACAAAAACCGATAGAAGAATCCGAAGATTAACCTGATAAGATTTCCTTTGATGGCAAATATACAAGAAAAGATAGCCGCCTTCCTGCCGGAAGCCGTTTTTGAAGAAGGTCAATATCCTACATTTACAGTCCCGGCCGAGAAGTTGCCCGTTTTGGCGCGTTATTTGCGCGACGAAGACGAGTTGCAATTCGATAACCTTGCAGCCCTCGTCGGTGTCGATTGGGGCGAAACCCTCGGCGTGGTCTATTACCTGAATTCGGTAAAATACAATCATTGGGTGATTCTCAAAGTTGTGGCGGCCGACCGTAAGGATCCGCTGTTGTACAGTGTGAGCGATATTTGGGAAAATGCCAATTTCGAAGAACGGGAAGTGTACGATTTTTACGGTATACGCTTTATCGGACACCCCGATATGCGCCGTATATTCTTGCGGGAGGACTGGGTCGGTTATCCCATGCGGAAAGATTACGATACCAGTCGTGAAAACAATCCGATTCCCGAGACAAATGAAGAGTGTGCCGATACGACCATATCGTTGCGTATGGGCACTGACGGAAAAGTCGAGAAAAAAGTTGTCGACATTTTCGAGAAAAACGATTATATCGTCAATATCGGTCCGCAACACCCTGCTACGCACGGCGTATTGCGCTTCCGTACCTCTCTCGAAGGCGAGATCATAAAGAAAGTCGATGTACATTGCGGATATATACACCGGGGTATCGAAAAATTGTGGGAGGGAATGACTTACCCCCAGACCCTACACATGACCGACCGTCTCGATTACCTCTCGGCTCACCAGAACCGACATGCTTTGTGTATGTGTATCGAAGATGCCATGCAGCTCGAAGTGCCCCAGCGTGCCCAGTATATCCGCACGATGATGGACGAGCTCATGCGTATATCTTCGCACCTTTTGTTTTTCTCTACACTGTGCATGGACCTCGGTGCGCTTACCGCTTTCTTCTACGGTTTCCGGGAACGGGAGCTGATTCTCGATATTTTCGAAGAGACCTGCGGTGCCCGTATGTCGATGAACTATAATACCATCGGTGGCGTCATGGCCGATATTCATCCCGACTTCCAGCGCAAAGTCAAGGAGTTTATCAAGATTATGCCGGCCCGACTGAAAGAATATAATCAGGTATTTACCGGTAATGTCATTGCGCGTAATCGTATGATAGGTGTAGGACATCTTTCTCTCGAAGATGCCATACGTTACAATGCGACAGGCCCTACGGGGCGTGCGTCGGGTTGGGCGTGCGATGTGCGTAAACGTACTCCTTATGCGGCTTATGACAAAGTGCAATTTGAAGAAGTGTTGTCGCGTGAGGGCGATTCGTATGCACGCTATAATGTGCGTCTCGAAGAAATCGTGCAGTCTCTCCATATTTTGGAACAACTTGTCGACAATATTCCCGAAGGCGATTATGCCGTTAAGACCAAACCTATAATCAAAGTTCCGGAAGGTCGCTATTTCAAACAGGTAGAGGCATCTCGCGGAGCGTTCGGTATCTATCTCGAAAGTCGGGGCGATAAAACGCCTTACCGTCTTAAAGTCGTGTCGCCGGGATTTGCTTTGGTAGGCGTCGTCGACCATTTGGTACGGGGGGCCAAGATTGCCGACCTCATTACTATCGGCGGTTCGCTCGACTATGTCGTGCCGGATATAGACCGTTGATAATCCATTCAGAAATAATTAAGTAGAACAAAATTAACCCGCAAAACAATATGTTCGATTTTTCGATAGTAACACAGTGGATTGACGCTTTTCTGAGAGAGTATATGCCCGAATGGGGCGCTCTTTTGATCGAATTTGTGTTGATTGGGGTCGCCCTTCTGTTGCTATATGCACTTATCGCTTTGGCGTTGATTTACGGCGAGCGCAAGATCTGCGCATTTTTCCAGTGCCGTCTCGGTCCCAATCGTGTAGGACCTTTTGGAATTTTCCAGAGTGTTGCCGATATGGTCAAGATCCTCATCAAGGAGCTTATTACGATTAAGCGCAGCGACCAATTCCTTTTCAATCTTGCTCCTTATCTGGTTATACTTGCTTCGATGCTTACGTTCGGTTGTATGCCTTTCGGGCGCGGATTGCAAGTCCTCGATTTCAACATAGGCGTGTTCTTCATCATGGCAGTATCTTCGATCGGCGTGTTGGGAATTTTATTGGCCGGTTGGTCGAGTAACAATAAGTTTACGCTTATCGGTGCCATGCGAAGCGGTGCACAAATGGTGAGTTATGAATTGTCGATCGGCTTATCTATGCTTACTGTCGTGGTTTTTGCCGGGACGATGCAGACTTCGCAGCTCATCGAGTTGCAAAGCCGGGGTTGGTTCCTTTTTACGGGTCATATACCCATGCTCATTGCATTTGTCATTTATCTGATAGCCGGAACGGCCGAGACCAATCGAGGTCCGTTCGACTTGCCCGAGGCAGAGTCGGAATTGACGGCTGGTTATCACACCGAATATTCGGGAATACATTTCGGATTCTATTATTTGGCCGAGTACCTCAATATGTTTATTGTAGCCGGTATCGCCAGTTTGCTCTTTTTGGGCGGTTGGATGCCTTTACATATAGGCGGTTGGGAGGCTTTCAATAATGTGATGGATTATATCCCCTCGTTTATCTGGTTCTTCGGTAAGACGGCGGTTGTGATGTTTATCATCATGTGGTTCAAATGGACGTTCCCTCGTCTGCGTATCGACCAGTTGTTGAGTCTTGAATGGAAGTATTTGGTTCCCATAGGATTTGTCAATCTGCTTGTCATGGTGTTGGTGACCATCTTTGGAATCCATTTTTAGGAAAAATATAACGCAATAATCATAGCCATATGAAAGATAATATTGGATACATTACACAAGTCATCGGCCCTGTTGTCGATGCTACTTTCGACGGCGAAGGCGCACAGTTACCTCCTATTTACAATGCGCTGAAAATACAACGCCCCGATGGCTCGGACCTTATCGTAGAGGTAGAACAGCACATCGGTGAGCAGACTGTCCGCTGCGTTGCCATGGATACAACCGACGGTCTTACCCGAGGAATGAAGGTGGTCGATTTGCAGCGTCCGTTGGCTATGCCTACCGGCAATCAAGTCAAAGGCCGGTTGATGAATGTGATGGGGAATGCCATCGACCATCTTCCCGCTCTCGACTACAAAGAGGTCGCTCCGATTCATCGTCCTGCTCCTCGTTTTGAAGATCTTTCCATCAATACCGAGATGCTTTATACCGGTATAAAAGTCATCGATTTGCTCGAACCTTATTCCAAAGGAGGAAAGATCGGTCTTTTCGGCGGTGCCGGTGTGGGAAAGACGGTGCTTATCATGGAGATGATTCATAATATCGCCAAAGGTCATAACGGTTTTACTGTATTTGCTGGTGTGGGCGAGCGTACCCGTGAAGGAAATGACTTGCTCAGGGAGATGATCGGTTCCGGTGTTATCAACTATGGAGACGAGTTTAAGAAAGATATGGAAGAGGGCCATTGGGACTTGTCGAAGGTCGATATGGATAAACTTTCCGGCTCTCACGCCGCATTGGTATTCGGACAGATGAATGAGCCACCGGGAGCCCGTCTGCGTGTTGCCCTTTCGGGACTTACCGTAGCGGAGAATTTCCGGGATTCTGGCGATGGTGGTAAGGAAATCTTGTTTTTTATCGATAATATTTTCCGTTTCACGCAAGCCGGGTCGGAAGTATCGGCCTTGTTGGGTCGTATGCCTTCGGCTGTGGGTTATCAGCCTACTCTTGCTTCGGAAATGGGTGCGTTGCAAGAACGTATTACTTCGACGAAATACGGTTCAATTACCTCGGTGCAAGCTATTTATGTGCCGGCCGACGACTTGACCGACCCTGCTCCCGCCACGACATTCAACTTCCTCGATGCCACTACGGTGCTTAGTCGTAAGATTACCGAGTTGGGTATATATCCGGCCGTCGATCCGCTCGAATCGACTTCCCGTATTCTCGACCCGCTGATTATCGGTGAAGACCATTATAATACGGCACAAGCAGTGAAGCAACTGTTGCAACACTATAACGAGTTACAGGATATTATCGCTATTATGGGCGTGGATGAGCTGTCGGACGAAGATAAGTTGGTCGTTGCCCGTGCACGCCGTGCGCAGCGGTTCTTGTCGCAACCGTTCCATGTTGCCGAACAGTTTACCGGAATTCCCGGTGTGATGGTTCCTCTCGAAGAAACGATTCGCGGGTTCAAGATGATTCTCAGTGGTGAGATGGATAAGTATCCCGAACAGGCTTTCTTGAACGTAGGAACGATCGATGAAGCTATCGCAAAAGGCGAAAAAATGCTACAACAAGTACAAGGTAATTAATCCGTTAAATCGTCTGCGCCATGACACTCGAGATTATATCTCCAACCGGAACTCTTTTCCACGGCGAAGCTACTCGCGTAACCTTGCCCGGAACGGTCGGTTCGTTTACCGTATTGCAAGACCATGCGTCTCTTTTATCGACACTCGATGCCGGAGAAATAGAGTATGAAAGCAATGGGGAGGTAAAAACGCTCGCAGCAGAAGGCGGATTTGTAGATGTGAACAACAACAGGGTTGTTGTGTGCCTCAAATAGCCGATGCTTACGGATAAAAACGAAAAAGAGATGAAAAAATATATGTTCCACCGTATCGCCTTGCTTTTCGCTTTGCTTGTAATAAGTATGCCGCAGATGCATGCCGCCGAAGGGAGTGAAGAGAAATCGTTTGATGCCAAAAAGGTAATTTTCGAACACGTGCTCGATAATTACGGCTGGGAAGTACCTTTCTCTCATAGCAATCGTATACCGTTGCCTATCATTGTACGCGATAAAGATGGTAATTGGAGTATGTTCGGATCGCACCGTATCATGCGGGGAGAAACTTATAACGGTTATTATATTGCGACCGATGGCGATTATAAAGGAAAAGTCGTAACTCAGGACGAAATGGGAAATGTTTATCGTCCGGTCGACCTTTCGATTACCAAGAATGTGATGGCGCTTTTTATTACGGCGTTGTTGCTTTGCTTGTGTTTCATACCTATGGCGCGTTGGTATCGTAAGCACCCGAATGGGGCACCTCGCAAATGGTTCGGTTTTATGGAATTGGTACTGGATATGCTTTATAACGATCTTATAAAGCCTGTGCTTGGTGTCGATGCGCGCCGGTATTCTCCTTATTTGTTGACAGTATTCTTCTTTATATTTTTCATCAACATACTCGGATTGATGGTTATTTTCCCTGCCGGCGCCAATTTGTCGGGTAACATATCCATTACATTGGTTTTGGCATTATGCACTTTCCTTGTTGTGAATCTCACCGGGACGAAGCATTACTGGAAAGACCTGTTTTGGCCCGAAGTACCTATGTGGATGAAGTGTCCTGTACCGTTGATGCCTGTTATAGAGATTTTCGGAGCACTCACAAAACCTGTGGCCCTTATGATACGTCTCTTTGCCAATATGTTGGGTGGACACCTTATCGTGTTGGTACTTATTTCGCTGATATTTATTTTCGGATCGATGGGGGCAGCTGTTCTAACGGGAACTACAATTATATCGGTGTTCTTCTCGCTTTTCATGATGTTGCTCGATGTCCTCATCAGTTTCATACAAGCTTATGTATTTACTATATTGTCGACGATATTCATCAGCCTTGCCCGGGCGAGGGGAGAAGAGTCGCATGAACAACCCGTGAATGAGAAATAGAAATAGTATAACCCTTTAAAATTAAAGTTATGTTAGCAATGATTTTGTTACAAGCCGCTGCCTCTGCTGCAGCATTTGCCAAAGTAGGTGCCTGCCTCGGTGCTGGTCTTGCCGCTATCGGAGCCGGTCTTGGTATAGGAAAAATCGGTGCGTCGGCCATGGAATCTATCGCTCGCCAACCCGAGTCGTCTAATGATATCCGTGCCAACATGATCGTGATCGCAGCCCTTGTCGAAGGTGTTGCCCTTTTCGCTATCATCGTTTGTTTGCTGGCAATCTTCTTATAATACAAAAAAAGAGACACCATGGAACTATTCACACCCGAATTCGGATTGGTATTCTGGATGTTCCTTGTGTTTGTCATACTCTTTGTGATATTGGCGAAATATGCATGGCCTGCCATCATGAAAAGTGTCGACGAACGAGCCGACTTCATCGATAAAGGTGTAAGCTATGCACAAGAAGCCAAAAGTCAACTCGAACACGCAACCGAGAATGCTCAGGCTCTCATTACCGAAGCTCAGCAAAAGCAACTCGAAATTATGCGGGAAGCCGCTCAGATGAAATCTCAAATCATCGAAGAGGCTCGTAAAGCCGCTACGGTCGAGGCAAAAAAAATTATCGATGCAGCCAATGTATCGATAGAATTGGCTCGAAAGGAATCAGAACGGCAATTCCGGCAGCAAGTCAGCGATTTTGCTTTGCAGGTAGCCGAGAAATTGATGCGAAAAGAGTTGGCCGGCGATAAGCGACAATCCGAATTGGTCGACAAACTATTAAGTGATATCGAGAATAAAAACTAATCGAATATGAACGAAGGACTTATAGCCCGCCGATATGCCAAGGCTTTGCTCAAATATGCGCAAGAGAAGGATAAGACCTTTCCCGTATATGAAGCCGCTCGGCAAGTAGAAGCGAGTTTCATCGCTCACCTCGATTTGCAGGAGGCCATGCTCAATCCTGTGCTCACTGCCAGTCAGAAGGAGGCGTTAATGCTCTCTGCTGCCGGTGTCGATGCCGCTTCTTCGGAAGAATACCTTCGTTTTGTCCGGCTGCTTCTGAGAGAGCGCAGAGAGGATTATTTACGCCCTATTATGCTTATGTATCAGAAGTTGTATCGGGACGTCAATCATATTGTCAGAGCCCAAATCGTAACGGCTGCTCCTCTCGACAAACAAATCCTTTCTCGTATAGAAGAGGTCGTTGCCCGTCATTGCAAAGATGCAAAGCTAGAATTTGAGCATAAGATCGATCCTGAAATTATCGGAGGCTTTGTGCTGAATGTCGGAGGCGAACAACTCGATGCCTCGATCGAAAAGGAACTGAAACAATTGCGTTTAAAATTAATAAACAGCAAAACACGATTATGATTAAACCAAATGAGATTTCAGATATACTGAAACAGCAGCTCGAAGAGGTCGAATCGAAGGTCTCTTTTGAAGAAGTCGGTACTGTACTCGAAGTCGGAGACGGTGTGGCGCATGTTTTCGGTCTCGACAATGTAAGCTCGAGCGAGCTGGTCGAGTTTGAAAATGGCGTGCGTGGCGTTGCCATGAATCTCGAAGAGAGCAATGTCGGTGTCATTTTGATGGGGGCCGACAGTAATACCGTTAAAGAAAACATGACCGTGCGTCGTACAGGTAAAATCGCCTCTATTCCGGTCGGAGACGGACTTATCGGTCGTGTTATCAATACACTCGGCGATCCTATTGACGGTGCCGGCCCTGTTGCGGGCGAAACGATTACTTTGCCTCTCGACCGTAAAGCTCCCGGGGTCATTTTCCGCCAACCCGTCAATGAGCCGTTGCAGACCGGTATCAAAGCCGTAGATGCGATGGTGCCCATCGGACGCGGACAACGTGAGTTGATTATCGGCGACCGTCAGATCGGAAAGACGTCTATCGCTATTGATACGATTCTCAACCAGCGGAAAAATTTTCTTGCCGGTGATCCTGTATATTGTATTTATGTGGCTATCGGCCAGAAAGCTTCTTCGGTGGCCACTTTGGTAAATACGTTGCGCGAACATGGTGCGATGGACTACACTGTCGTGCTTGCCGCCAATGCTTCCGACTCGGCTTCGATGCGGTATTATGCGCCTTTTGCAGGAGCAGCTATCGGCGAATATTTCCGGGATAGCGGCCGTCATGCTTTGGTCGTATATGACGACCTTTCCAAGCAGGCTGTCGCTTATCGTGAGATTTCGTTGATTTTACGTCGTCCTTCCGGTCGAGAAGCTTATCCCGGTGATATATTCTATCTGCACTCCCGTTTGTTGGAGCGTGCGGCCAAAATTATCGCCAACGACGAAGTGGCTTCTACGATGAACGACCTGCCCGAACCGTTGAAACCGGTGATCAAAGGCGGAGGATCACTGACCGCTTTACCGATTATCGAGACTCAGGCCGGCGATGTGTCGGCATATATTCCGACGAATGTCATCTCTATCACGGATGGCCAGATATTCCTCGAAACTTCTCTGTTTAACGAAGGAGTCCGGCCGGCAATCAATGTGGGCGTTTCAGTATCGCGGGTAGGAGGAAATGCTCAGGTGAAAGCGATGAAAAAGATTGCCGGAACCTTAAAAATCGATCAGGCTCAATACCGGGAACTCGAGTCGTTCTCCAAATTCG
>ENA-ORNF01001165-ORNF01001165.1-human-gut-metagenome-genome-assembly--contig:-NODE-1165-length-23948-cov-4.753108_pt1 | contig 23948 bp, 21 predicted proteins | sample MGYA00242110_ERZ509012 | MGnify/ENA primary metagenome ERZ509012 (study PRJEB26280, sample SAMEA2338714) | human gut metagenome | biome: human gut; feature: human-associated habitat; material: faeces...
GTTGAGGCTGGTTACGATCCCAGAAATGCATACTTTGAGTGTATCCATGAGATGAAGCTGATCGTAGATCTGATCTACCAGAGCGGTTTCGCAGGCATGAGATATTCTATCTCCAACACCGCTGAGTATGGTGACTACATCACCGGACCCAAGCTGATCACAGAGGAAACAAAGAAGACCATGAAGAAGATTCTGTCCGATATTCAGGATGGTACTTTTGCTAAGGAATTCCTGTTAGATATGTCTCCCGCTGGCAAGCAGGTTCACTTCAAGGCTATGAGAAAGCTTGCTGCTGAGCATCCTTCCGAGAAGGTCGGTGAAGAGATCCGTAAGCTTTACAGCTGGAACAACGAGAACGATAAGCTGATCAACAACTGATCGATCGTAAAAAATCCAATGCTATGACAAAAGGCTGTGTGAAAACGTAAAAGTTTTGGCACAGCCTTTTTTTGGCAAAAAAGAAGTTGTTTCTGACCGAAAACAACAAAAATAAGCTGGAAAATACATATTAATTACGATAAAATAAACGTAACTATTCAGAAGCCCATTCGTAAAATCGTTTTTGCAAGGCTTTACTGAATAACATGTTTGATGCAGGCATTCGCAGAAATAAGTTTGTGTCATTGGAAAGGCATTGAGTAAAATGAAAGATTTTGAAGCAAAAACATCCCCAAGACAGAAAATGGATACCGAAAGCTGGTTTATCGAATGTTACCGGAATAATCAGGGACATCCGCTACGCACACTGATACATCTGTACAAGGGAAATTATCATAAATTTGTCATGGCAGTCATCTGCTTTTTTGCAAAACATGCCTGTGTCTGGGTACTGCCGATCATTACAGCCAATATCATTAATGATGTGACTTCCCACAATCCGGAGACTTTTCGGAATATTATTTTTTACAGTATTCTGGAAGTGGGACTGATCTTTCTTAATATTCCCATGAACTATCTGTACACCTCCTATAAAAGTCTGGCGACCCGTTATGCAGAGACAGGACTGCGGAAGGCATTGATCCGCAAGTTGCAGCAATTATCCATTTCCTATCATGTGGAAACGCAATCCGGAAGATTGCAGTCCAAGATCATGCGTGATGTGGAAGCGGTGGAAGGTCTCTCCACACAGTTATTTTTAAGTATTCTGAACATAGCCCTGAATATCGGTGTGGCTCTGGTAGTTACCATCAGTAAGAGCCGGATCGTGTTCGTGTTTTTCCTGCTGACTACACCGGTGGCGGCCATTACGATGGTCACTTTCCGAAATGTTATGAAGAAGCGTAACACAGAGTTCCGTAAGGAAATGGAAGAGACTTCAGCCAGAGTCATGGAAATGGTGGAACTTGTGCCTGTGACCAGAGCACATGCCCTGGAGGATGAAGAAGTGACCAAAATGAGCGGTCAGCTTTTTGCTGTGGCGGAAAAAGGCTACAAGCTGGATCTGATCCAGGCATTGTTTGGTTCTGTCGGCTGGGCGGTATTCCAGATCTTCCAGGTGATCTGTCTGGCATTTACCGGATATCTGGCCATCGGCGGCAAGATCCAGGCCGGTGATATCACATTGTATCAGAGCTATTTTGCCACGGTGGTTAACCAAGTGTCCTCCATTGTCACCTTGCTGCCTACTATTGCCAAGGGCATTGAATCCGTCAATTCTATCGGTGAAGTGCTGTTATCCGAAGACATTGAAGATAACGAAGGCAAGGAAAAACTCGAGCAGGTGACCGGTGATTTTGATTTTGAGGATGTGTGCTTCCATTATAAAAACAACGAACACAATGTGTTGAATCACTTAAATCTGCATGTAAAAGCCGGAGAGACCATTGCTCTGGTAGGAGAATCCGGTGCCGGAAAGTCTACGATTCTAAATCTGGTTATTGGATTTAATCAGGCGGAAAGCGGAAAAGTTCTGGTCGATGGCAAGGATATCAGCAAAATTGATCTGCGCACCTACCGAAAGCATCTGGCGGTAGTTCCCCAGACTTCGATCCTGTTCTCAGGAACGATCCGTGATAATATTACTTATGGATGTGAAAATGTATCGGAAGAAGAATTGCAGAGAGTGATCAAAGCAGCTAATCTGTCAGAATTGATCGCATCACTGCCTAAGGGTCTGGATACCATGGTGGGAGAACATGGTGGCAAATTGTCCGGTGGTCAGAGACAGCGTATCTCTATTGCCAGAGCTTTGATCAGGGATCCGAAAGTGATCGTACTGGATGAAGCCACCTCCGCACTGGACAGCATCTCCGAGAAACTGATCCAACAGGCCCTGAACAATCTGACAAAAGGGCGTACCACCTTTATTGTGGCGCACAGACTGTCCACCATCCGGGATGCTGACAGGATTGCGGTGATCGCCGATGGACATTGCGCAGAGTACGGCACTTATGAAGAACTTATGGCTCTGCAGGGAGAATTTTATCAGTTGAAAAAGATCCAGAGCTGATGGAAAAACAGAAATCAGAAAACTGAAAAGCTGCTTGAAACATATGTTCGGCTATGGTATGATAAACATATCGTAGCCGATTTTTACAGGTTACTATTTGCAGGACAGGAAAGACGAGGACTTAACATACATGTTTGCATATGTGAATGGTTTTTTGGAAGATGTTACGGTAGATAATGCGGTGGTCGATGTCAACGGATTTGGCGTCAATGTCCGGATTTCTGCGGATACAGCCTCCAGGCTTCCGGGAATCGGAGAAGAGGTTCGGCTTTACACTTATACCTATGTGAAGGAAGATGCCTTTTTATTATATGGTTTTCTCTCCCGGAGTGACCTGGAGATGTTCAGGCTCTGTATCACCGTCAGCGGCATCGGCCCCAAGGGAACACTTGCCATATTGTCAGTTATGGATGCGGATGCTCTGCGGTTTGCCATTATGTCCGGGGATGCCAAGGCAATCGCCAAAGCTCCCGGGGTAGGCGCCAGAACGGCACAGCGCCTGATCCTGGAACTGAAGGATAAGATCTCCATTGATGATACCCTGATCTCCCGGGAAATTGCAGCCGGTGGTGCGGAGGGAATCCTGACGGCAGGCAGCCTGCACATCGACAGTGAGAAGAAAAAAGAAGCGGTGGAAGCATTGGTGGCACTGGGTTATGGACAGGCGGAAAGTCTCAAGGCCGTCAATGCCATCGAGGATGTGGAGGCCATGGATTCCGGCGCCATCCTGAAAGCGGCACTGAAAAAATTGTTTTAAGGAACTGGATAAATTATGCCTAGAAGAATGATCGAGACAAATATCACAGAAGAAGATATCAAATTGGAAGGCTCTCTGCGGCCCCAGACACTGGATGACTATATTGGCCAGTCTAAGATCAAAGAGAACCTGAAGGTCTATATTACGGCCGCCAAACAGCGCAGAGACGCTCTGGATCATGTATTGTTCTATGGACCGCCCGGACTGGGCAAGACCACGCTGGCAGGAATCATTGCTAACGAAATGGGTGTGCATATGAAGGTGACCAGTGGACCTGCAATTGAAAAGCCCGGTGAAATGGCAGCAATCCTGAACAATCTGGAAGAAGGAGACCTGTTATTTGTGGATGAGATCCATCGGCTGAACCGTCAGGTGGAAGAAGTACTGTACCCGGCTATGGAGGATTACTGCATTGATATTATGATTGGAAAGGGTTCCAGTGCAAGATCAGTACGACTGGAATTGCCGAAATTCACTTTGGTGGGAGCGACCACCCGCGCCGGACTTCTGACGGCACCTCTGAGGGACCGTTTCGGCATGATCCATCATCTGGAATTTTATACCGTAGAAGAATTACAGCAGATCATCATGCATTCCGCCCGGATCCTGGATGTGGAGATCGAACCCGCCGGGGCAAAGGAAATGGCCAGAAGAAGCCGCGGTACGCCGAGACTGGCGAACCGTATCTTAAAACGTGTCCGTGACTTTGCCCAGGTAAAATACGACGGCATTATCACAGAAGAAGTCGCAAAAACCGCTCTGGATCTTATGGATGTGGACAAGATGGGATTAGACCACATTGACCGCAATATTCTGGTCACCATCATCGAAAAATTCGACGGTGGTCCGGTAGGACTGGATACGCTGGCAGCCGCTATCGGTGAAGATGCCGGTACCATCGAAGATGTGTACGAGCCATACCTGATCAAGAACGGCTTCTTAAACAGAACCCCCAAGGGCAGAGTGGTTACAGATCTGGCCTATCATCATCTGGGGCTGAAATGATATCGAAGGCTTGATGTGGAAGGGTTATGAAATTTTACTTGCCACCCTATACATTCTGATATATAATAAATGTTGTATTACATTTTTGCGTAAATGGCATATATTGTGTTTTTCAAAAGAGTGTTAAGAGGGGTGTAGAGATGTCTCCTAAGACAGATACAGAAGTGATCATAGGTGGGAAAGTATTTACTTTAAGCGGCTATGAAAGTGAAGATTACATGCAGAAAATTGCCTCTTATATTAACGGCAAGATTGCAGAATACGGGAAACTGGACAGCTTTCGGAGACAGTCTTTGGATAAGCAGAGTGTATTGCTCCAGCTGAATATTGCGGATGATTATTTTAAAGCCAAGAAGCAGATTTCTATTTTGGAAGAAGAACTGCAGGGCAAGGAAAAAGAGCTCTACGATCTGAAACATGAACTGATTTCTGCACAGATCAAACTGGAAAATGCGGAAAAGCAGGGGAAAGAACTGCAGAAGCAGTTAAATGAAGACGCTAAGAAGATCGTACGTCTGGAGACAGAATTAAAAGACAAATAATTGATAGCTGTCCGTTTTCGGACAGCTATTTGCTTATAGGATATTGAAATGCAACAGAGGTAATTTAAAATCTATGAAGGCAGCAAAAAAAGTAGAATTACTGGCACCTGCCGGGAATGTGGAAGCTTTTTACGGAGCCATCCATGCTGGTGCGGATGCCATATATCTGGGCGGCAGTCGATTCGGAGCCAGAGCGTATGCAGATAATTTTTCGGAAGAAGAACTGGTGTCCTGTATACGGTATGCCCATCTTTTTCAGAGAAAAGTATATCTTACGGTGAATACCTTGGTCAAGGAATCAGAAATGTCCGGACTATATGAATATTTATTGCCGTATTACAAGGCCGGACTGGATGGTGCTATCATACAGGATATGGGCGTGTTTGCTTATCTTCGGGAACATTTCCCGGGGATGGAACTTCACGGCAGCACACAGATGACTATTACCGGAGAATACGGGGCGGCTTTTCTGAAGGAACAGGGGGCCTGTCGTGTGGTTCCTGCCCGAGAACTGAGTCTTGCGGAAATCCGCCGGATCAAGGAAGTCACAGGACTTGAGATCGAATGTTTTATCCATGGAGCCATGTGTTATTGCTATTCCGGGCAATGCTTGTTCAGCAGTATCCTGGGGGGCAGAAGCGGCAACAGGGGACGTTGTGCCCAGCCCTGTCGTCTGCCCTATACCACAGGAAAACATCCGAAGGAATGCTATCCTTTAAGCCTGAAAGACATGTGTACCATTGAATATATTCCGGAACTTATGGAGGCAGGGATCGACTCCTTTAAGATTGAAGGCCGTATGAAGAAGCCGGAATATGCCGCCGGAGTGACCGCAGTTTACCGCAAATACATTGACAAGTATTATGAGGATCCGAAAGCACCCTTAAATATATCCAAAGCCGATATGCACACCCTTTCCTGCCTCTATATCCGTAGTGAACGGCAGGATGGCTATTATCATAAGCACAATGGCCGTGAGATGGTGACCCTGGACAGCCCCGCTTACAGCGGCAGTGATGAGGCTTTGCTCCAGCGTATCAGGAAAGAACATCTGGAACAAAAGCTGTCACTTCCCATCTATATGCAGGCAGAATTCGTGACCGGCGAAATGGCAAAATTGTATCTGTGGACCGGTGGGACTGCCATCACCGTGGAGGGGGCTTTGGTAGAAGAAGCTTCCAGACAGCCCATCACGCAGGAAAATATTGCAAAGCAGCTGGGAAAACTGGGGGACAGTCATTTTCACCTGGCGGAAGCCATTGAGATCCGGGTAAGTGACAATGCTTTCTATCCCTTAAAAGCAATCAATGAATTACGCAGAAGAGGTCTGACGCTGCTGGAAGAGCAGGTCATCCTGGCAAACGGTTTTTCTTATGAGCGGACTTCCGAAAAGGATCCGGACACGGTTTCGAAAGAAGGATTCCGGAAAGAAGCTGATCAAAAAGAAACTGCCCATAAAGTTCAGAAAGAGATGGAAAAATGGGCTATTACCCTGCGGACACCGGAACAGTGGCAGGGATTTTGTGCCTCTGCTTTCTCGAAGAATCCTGTCATAGCTTCCGGACCGATCCGCCTGTATCTGGATGCGGATTTCCTGTTACAGGACAAGACAGCGGCAAATAAGATGTTCAGAGAACTTTCGGAAAAAGAGATCTACTGCATGATCGCTTTACCGAAGATCCTGCGTCTGCGGGATGAACCGTATCTCGAAAAATTACAACAGTTACTGCAGGAGAATTTGGAATTTATTCAGGGTTTTCAGGCAGCGTCCATGGAACATATCGAATTGCTGAAGCAATGGAATTTCACCGGAAAAGAGATCTACGGAGATCACAGCCTCTATCTCTGGAATCGGACTGGCAGGGATTTCTGGAAAGAATTCTTAGACGGCTTCTGTCTGCCGTTAGAATTAAACGCAGCGGAGCAGAAGGTCCTTCTGGATCCATCATTTCCTGCAGAAAAAGTAATCTACGGCAGAATTCCCATGATGGTCACCGCCAATTGTGTGCAAAGGACTACCGACCGGTGTCAGCCGCAGGAAAATCCGAAAGCCCTGGATCTGACAGACCGCTATCATAAGAAGTTTCCTGTGATGCGGAATTGTACCCATTGCTATAATGTGATTTATAACAGTGTTCCGCTATCCTTGCATAAGGACCGGAGCAAATGGAATGGTCTGGTGACCGGACGCCTTGATTTTACTACGGAAAATAAGTCAGAGACTTTGGAAGTTCTGGAGTACTTTGCCGGTGTGCACAGTGATCTGCCGTATGCAGAGTACACCACCGGTCATGAAAAACGTGGGGTAGAATAGACAGAGAGGTTTTGAATGCATGCAGGAATATGTGATTGAATTATCCAAATATTTTATCGCCTTTTTTATGGTGTTATATACAGTAAGCTGTTTCTATACCTTCCGATATCCGGTGGGAGAGCAGCATCGCGGCGTTTATGCCTTGCAGAATCTACTGATGTTTCTGGTACAGGTACTTTGTTTTTTGAATCTGTCACTGGTCAGCAAAGATTTTCAGTATCTGTTTTTCTTCGCATTTATTCTGATCTTCCTGTTTGCCACCATCACTATGGTGTCGCTGATCTACGAGAATATTAACAGGCTTTTGCTGAATAATATGTGTATGCTTCTGGGCATCGGTCTTTGCATTGTATCGAGGTTGTCCTTTGATAAGGCGATCCGGCAGTATGTCATTGTTCTGGTATCTTTGATCTTTTCCCTGTTTATTCCGTATTTACTGGGGAAAATCCATTTTTTCAAGAAGATCACCTGGCTGTATGCCACGCTTGGAATCGCACTGTTAAGTACTGTACTGATCCTCGGGGAAGTGACCCACGGATCTAAGATTTCCTTTTCCCTGGGGGGCATCACTTTTCAACCTTCAGAATTCGTCAAGATTCTGTTCCTGTTCTTTTTAGCGGGAGCACTGTGGGAGAATATCTCTTTGCAGAGAATCGTTCTGACGGCGGTCATTGCAGGGGCACATGTAGTGATCCTGGTAGTGTCCAAGGATCTGGGAAGCGCATTGATCTTTTTCGTGGGCTTTGTATTTGTGGTGTTTGCAGCTACCAGAAATTATCTGTATCTGCTCGCCGGGCTCGTCGGCGGCGGTGCGGCCTCCTATCTGGCGTATCAGCTGTTTGATCATGTACGGGTCAGAGTACTGGCCTGGCAGGATCCCTGGAAATATATTGACAACAAAGGCTATCAGATCACGCAGTCTCTTTTTGCCATCGGCAGTGGCAGCTGGTTCGGTATGGGACTGTTAAAAGGAAATCCTACGGCCATTCCTTATGTGGAAGCGGACTTTATCTTTTCCTCTATTTGTGAGGAACTGGGTGTGGTCTTCGGTATGTGCCTGATCCTTATCTGTATCAGCAGCTTCTTGGAGATGATGCGGGTAGCGGTATGTATTCACGACAGATTCTATCAGCTGATCGTATATGGCATCGGTATTATGTATATTTTCCAGATATTCCTGACTATCGGCGGAGGTACTAAGTTCATTCCGCTGACCGGAGTAACGCTTCCTTTTATCAGCTATGGCGGAAGCTCTGTTATGACCACGATGATCATGTTTTTCATTATTCAGGGAATTTATATCCGACTACAGAAGGAAGGAGAGCGCAGAGGTGGCAGAAAATAAAATGCAGAATCCGCAGAAAAATATGCGAAATAGTAAAGACGCCGACCGCAGGAAAAAAATGCAGAACAAAAAACGTATGGGCAATCAGCGCGAGATCTGGCTTTCTGCAGGAAGCATCGGTGTTCTGTTTCTGTGTCTGCTGGTCTATCTGGGGCATTTTGTTGCCACCAGTGAGCAGGACATGATCAACAACAGTTACAATTCCCGTCAGCAGATTTTGCTGTCCCGGAATTACCGCGGCTCCATCTATTCCAGAGACGGGGAAGTCCTTGCGGAAACTATTCTGAATGAGGACGAAGAGGAAAGCCGTAATTATCCCTATAAGAACCTGTTTTCCCATATTGTGGGATATTCTACCCAGGGCAGAATGGGGGTAGAAGCGCTGGCAAACTATTATCTCATCAATACAAATACGTCTCTGACCAATAAAGTGAAAAATGATACTGCCGGGAAAAAGAATCCGGGAGATAATGTCTATACGACATTAGACGTACAGATCCAGCAGGTGGCTAATGATCAGTTGGACATTTATCGTGGTGCCATCATTGTAACCGAGGTATCCACCGGCAAAATTCTGGCCATGGTATCGCATCCTGACTTTGATCCCAATTCTATTGCAGATATCTGGGATGATCTGGTGGCTGATGATTCCAGCACCGTACTTTTGAACCGTGCGACCCAGGGATTGTATCCTCCAGGATCTACGTTTAAAATTGTAACTGCATTGGAATACATTCGTGAGAACCCTGATACGTATCAGAACTATTCTTATAACTGTAATGGTTCGTTCCGTGTGGGGGACAGTAAGATCAGCTGCTATCATGGATCCAATCACGGACAGGTGGATTTCAAAAAATCTTTTGCCAAATCCTGTAATTCATCCTTTGCCAATATCGGTATGAGTCTGGACCGCAGTGCATTTCAGGAAACATTAAATGATCTTTTGTTTAATAAAGAACTGCCGCTCACACTGAATTATGCCAAAAGCACCGCACTTGTCTCCGAAAGTACACCTTCTGCGGAAATGATGCAGACCTCTATCGGACAGGGCAAAACCCAGATCACCCCCATTCATCTGAATATGATTACCTGCGCTATTGCCAATGACGGTATTCTGATGAAGCCCTATGTGATCGATCATGTGGAAAATGATGAGGGTACTGTGGTCAAGAGCTTTAAGGCTTCTGAGTACGGCCGGGTGATGACAGAAGATGAATCTGCGATTCTCAGACAGTTAATGACGGATGTGGTACAGGAGGGAACTGCTTCCAAGCTAAAGGGACTGGATTATACCGCAGCGGGAAAAACGGGTTCGGCAGAATATAATAACGTAAAAGGTGACAGTCATGCATGGTTTACCGGTTTTGCACCGGCAGAAGATCCGGAAGTCTGTGTAACGATCATCGTCGAAGGCGCCGGAAGCGGCGGTGATTATGCAGTGCCTATTGCAAGACGCATTTTTGATACTTACTTTAATGGAAAAAAGTAATCGGAGGTTTTTGCGCTACTATGATAGAAGCGACCAGTTGTGGCGGAGTTGTAATTTTCCGCGGGAAAATATTACTTCTCTATAAAAATATCAAAAATAAGTATGAGGGCTGGGTATTGCCGAAGGGAACGGTGGAAGCCGGAGAGACCCATGAGCAGACTGCTTTAAGAGAAGTGTTGGAAGAGAGCGGTTCCAAGGCTTATATCGTAACGTATGTCGGGCGCAGCGGGTATTCATTTAGTGTGCCGGAGGATGTGGTGGAAAAAGAAGTACACTGGTATCTGATGGGAACGGACAGCTACTACAGCAAGCCCCAAAAAGAAGAGTACTTTGCGGACTCCGGTTTTTACAAATATCATGAAGCCTGGCATCTTCTGAAATTTGCAAATGAAAAGCAGATTCTGGAAAAAGCTTATGCCGAATATCTGGAAAGAAAAAGGAATAATCAATGGAGAAATTGATTATTCCTGATTTCTTAAACATTCTTTACAATCTCAAGATCTGATCTCTGTAAAAGATCTACGAATTCATTTTTGCCATTTTATAAAATAGGACGGGAGTACTTGTTGGGGTGAATGATCAGTACTTCCCAGATGCTTCCGTCATTCAGTTCCACACTGGTTCCAATCTGGGCATCTGCGATCCGCTTCATGATCGGCATCAATAATTCTACATCATATTTATCCAGACTCTTTTCAAAATTTCCGAGAATCTGTAATGGCGTCAGTGCATTACGGTAGGTTCTGGGGGATGCCATGGCAATATAAGCATCGATAATGGCAATATATCTGGCAAAGACATCTATTTTCTGACCGGACATATGGTAAGGATAACCGCTTCCGTCCAGACGCTCGTGATGCATGATCACCGCATTTTTTACATGCTCGTTCAGATCCTGATTCCGCACAGTGGTATAGCCTACGACAGGATGTGTCTTGATGACCTTGAATTCCTCGTCCGTCAGCTTACCGGGTTTCCATAACAGTTCATGGGGCAGCTGCATCTTACCAATATCATAATAGAAACCACAGAGGATCAGGATGTTTTTATCTTCCTCGCTCATCCTCAGCCAGTCTGCAATGGTTCCGGCCAGAAGAGCGGCATTTAATCCCTGGGTATAAGTAAGTTCATCCTCACTGGGCATCAGATTATACAGATAGTCAAGCAACACCGGACCGGAAGTGATATAATAATATAATTCCTTATAGATTGTCAGCAGAATAATATCTGCAGGTTTTCTGCCCATGATCAGAAGTTGTTTCATTGCCAGTTTATACTGTCCCAAAAATAACGGGTAGGCACGTTCAAATGCCTTGAAATTAGAGTCAAAACGAATCTTCTCGTAATGTGTGGTAGCAAAATCAACATCCTCCATTACAGTAACACACACCAGATTATAACGTTTCAGTTTTTCGATGATCTGCGAAGTGATCGTTGTTCCCGCAGGGTAGATCACACGATCCTGATCCAGAATGTCCTCCCCAAGGACCATATCCGGCTGTAACTCCATTTTTGTAATAACCTTCAAAGATGTTTCCTCCTCATTTGTACTAATTGTACTAATTCAAGTATAAAATATCATGCTAAAAAGTCAAGTAACAAAATTGTAATATCAATAAATCTATGCTATACTATGAGAAAAAGATTTTTAAGGAACTTGTGTATGGCAGGAAGGCTTAAGTTTGCGCAAAATCTCTATCTGGGAGAAGGCATTGCGGCGGATAAACTGGATAAACTAAAAAAGAGACTGGAAAAGAAGCCTCTTATGACCAATGTATACCTGATTACTCCGGCCAAAAATCCGGCAGACCAGCTCGACATATTTGATGCCAGACAATTGGTACAGCCGCATTATAAGAACGAGGAATTCCTCATTCTGGGGATTGCTTCCGGTTATGAAGATGCGCTGAAACTGATCGAACAGATTACCGTAAAATGCCTGGAGGCCAGAGGGGACTGCAATCTGCGGGAGTATTTGTTATGTTGACGATTCTTTTTAAAATATTGAGTATTCTGGGAATCGTGCTTCTGATTCTGCTTGGGATTGCTTTGGTGGTCATTGCACTGGTTCTGTTTTTCCCGATTTTTTATAAAGCCGAAGGGAAGAAGAATTCTGAGGAGCTTTGGCTTACGGTACGGGCAAAATGGCTGTTCGGACTGCTTCGTTGCTCTTACGATCATCCAGATCCGGGGAAATTGCAGGTGAAGCTTTTGTTTTCCACGTTGTATGATTCCTCTGTGGAGAAACCGCAAAAAGACACTGACGCATCGGAAGACGCCCCTGCAGAAGAGACCGCAGAAGCAGCTGCCGCTGCAGAGGTAACACCTGTTGCAGAGCCTCGGGAGACCGGACCGACACAAACAGCCACAAGCGTTCCTCCAACAGCCGACGATCCCTCTGATGCCTTGTCCCTATCCGCCGAAATACCGGCAGCGGAGAAGTCAACGAATAAAGCAGCTGACCGGTTGTATCGCTTTTTTGAAAAAATCCGGTGCACGATCCGTAAAATTTGTAATAAAATCAAAAATATTCTGCAAAATATTGCTTTTTATAAAGAATTATGGCAGGATCCGGATACACAGGGACTTTTGCAACATGCCGGTAAGCGCATCGGACATATTTTGAAACGATTGCGTCCGCGAAGGCTTACCATCAATGCCGTAGCCGGTACCGGTTCGCCGGATACCACCGGATATCTTTATGGAATTTACGGAATGTTGCTTCCCAAACTGGGAAAGGGAATTTTGATCACTCCCGATTTCGAACAGGCTGTTCTGGAAGGCGAATTTAAAGCCTCCGGACATTTCACTCTAGCCTGTATCTTATTCCATTCCGTCCGGTTGATTTTGGATAAAAGATTACGTAAATTACAGGTTAGCATCAGACAATTCAAAAAAACACAGAAAAAATAATTGTTTAAAACAGGAGGTTTATTATGGTAGACAAGGAGAATCAGTTTCAGGGGGTTGTAGAATCTCTTTTAAAGGGAATGGACACAGTACTTTCCACCAAAACGGTGGTGGGAGAGGCTACAAAAATCGGAGATACTATTATTTTACCTTTGGTGGATGTGACTTTTGGAGTAGGTGCCGGAGCCGGTAACAATTCTGAGAAAAAGTCCGCATCCGGAGCCGGAGGACTGGGTGGTAAGATGACTCCCAGTGCAGTTCTGGTCATAAAAAACGGTTCTACTAAACTGGTAAACATCAAGAACCAGGATACCGTTACCAAGATTCTGGATATGATTCCTGACATTGTAGATAAGTTTACCCAGCCGAAGGAAAAGGAAGCAATGTCCGATGCGGAAGTGGTGGATATTGCATTTCCTGAAGCGGATGAGAAAACTACAGAAGATAAGTAATATTTGATATACTCTGCATATAATAAAGTGAGAACAGTCGGGAAAACATAGCATATAATGAAGAAGATCATTGGTCTGATACTCTTTTTTGTGGCTGTCGGCATGTTGCTTATGCTTGTGATCCATAACAGATTCATCGGTCTGATCATGGTAGCACTTTTATTATTTGCAGGGTATTATCTTTTCTGTGGTTGTGAGTAAGAGGGTGCAGTATGATTGATTGGGAAGAAGTCATTAAGGCAGAAAGTACCGAAGAATTAAAAGAAATCAAGCTATGGCTGTTTCAGGAAAATATGCGTCTGAAGCAGGAACATGCCGAATTGGAACAGAAGCGTATGGAGGTGGAACAGGCCCGGAACAAGTTTCTGGACGAGCGGGTGAAATTGCGGGATGAACTGGATGAATTGAATCGGCGTACCGTGATGGAACGGAAGCGGCTGAAGGAAGAAAATCTGTTCTTCGAAAAGAAGATGGCCATTTTGCAGGAGGGCTTCCGACAACTGGAAGAAGACCGGAAAAAGTTGGAAAGAGAACGGCAGACGCTCCTGGAGAAAGCCAGAGAACAGCAGGCTGCAGAGCAGGATTCCGATGAAAGCAGTTTTACAGCAATACAGCTTTTATTCAGGGGAGTTAACAATCCGTTGGCTCTGCGAAAAAGATACCGGGATCTGATCAAAATCTTTCATCCGGACAACCTGTTCGGAGACGGAGAACTGGCTGGACAGATCAATAAGGAATATTTGAGACGTAAGCAGGAAGAGCGCTTTTGGTAACTATGCAAAGTTAAGTGCAAAAAATAAGCCAGAAATGAAATTCATCATTTCTGGCTTTCTAAAATCCAATATTATCGCAGAAGATTAAGCTCTTTCAACTTTACCAGATTTTAAGCAGCTGGTGCAGACATGCATTCTTCTAGCTCCGCCGTTAACCTTGCACTTAACGCTCTTAACATTAGAGTTCCAAATTGCGTTGCTTCTTCTATGAGAATGGCTTACGTTGTTACCGAAATGAACGCCCTTACCACAAATATCACATTTAGCCATCTTGACACCTCCTCGATCTAACGCGCATCTAACGCTTACTTTTAAACAAATTTTTTCAATAAATACGTGTGAAATGCTCACAACATTGATATATTAACAGAAAATCAAAATAAAAGCAAGCAAAAAATATTTATTTTTTTTATTTTGTTGTTTCTTTTTCAAAGGAAAGCTGTTAAAATACATTTATATATGTCTGAACTTTAGATTTTTAAGGCAGGCATATCGGAAGAAACAAGTGATCCGAATATGAAGGAGGTTCTGTATGAAAGGTTCTTCTATGAATACCCATATGGGAAATATTGTCATTGATAATGAAGTCATTGCACAGTATGCCGGCAGTGTGGCGGTTGAGTGCTTTGGTATCGTAGGTATGGCCGGAGTCAGCATGAAGGACGGTCTGGTAAAATTGCTGAAAATGGACAGCATCACCAGAGGTATCAATGTGTCCCTGGACAACAATAAACTGGTTCTGGACTTCCATGTGATCGTAGCGTACGGCGTCAGCATTCTGGCTGTCACCGACAATCTGATCAGCAACGTGAAATATAAGGTAGAAGAGTTTACCGGAATTGAGATCAAAAAGATCAACATCTTTGTTGAAGGTGTAAGAGTGATTGATTAAGGAGGAAGTAATTGTGGCTTTACAACAAATCGACGCTAAGATGCTTTCCAAGATGTTCTTAGCCGGCGCCAAAAATTTAGAGAATAAGAAGGAATGGATCAACGAGCTGAACGTATTCCCCGTTCCTGATGGAGATACCGGAACCAACATGACCATGACGATCATGTCTGCGGCAAGAGAAGTTTCTGCTCTGGGCGAGGATGCTGACATGGCTGCTCTGTGCAAGGCTATTTCCAGTGGTTCTCTGCGTGGTGCCAGAGGTAACTCCGGTGTTATCCTGTCCCAGCTGTTCCGTGGTTTTACCAAGAGCATTAAAGAAGAGCAGGTACTGGATATTCCTGTTTTGTCCCGTGCATTTGAGAAAGCAGTGGAAACCGCATATAAGGCTGTTATGAAGCCGAAGGAAGGTACGATCCTTACGGTAGCAAGAGGTGCTTCCGATAAGGCAAAGGAGCTGTGCGAAGATGGTGCAGAGGATCTGGAGCAGTTTTTAGGAGCTGTGATCGAGCATGCCCGCTATGTGCTGAGTCAGACTCCCGAGATGCTGCCTGTATTAAAGCAGGCAGGCGTAGTGGATTCCGGCGGACAGGGTCTGGTAGAAGTATTAAGTGGTGCGTATGATGCTTTCTTAGGCAAGGAGCTCGACCTGACTGTAGCTCCCGCAGCTACTGAAAAGGCAGGAGATACCAAAAGTTCTCTGGAAGTACAGGCAGAGGCAGAGATCAAGTTCGGTTATTGCACTGAATTTATCATTCTGTTAAACAAGCCTTTCAATGTAAAAGCAGAGATGGATTTCAAGGCATTCTTAGAGTCCATCGGTGATTCTATTGTATGTGTTGCGGATGACGATGTGGTCAAGGTGCATGTACATACCAATGATCCCGGTCTGGCCATCCAGAAGGCATTGAAGTATGGTGCATTATCTAATATGAAGATCGACAATATGCGCTTAGAGCATCAGGAGAAGCTGTTCAAGCTCTCCGAGAAGGAAGCAGCGCAGAAGAAGGCTGAGGAAGAGAAAGCTGCACAGCCTCCTAAGGAAGTCGGTTTCCTGGCAGTATCTGTAGGCGACGGCTTAAGCGAACTGTTCAAGAGTCTCGGTGTAGATTACATCATCGAGGGTGGACAGACCATGAACCCCAGTACCGCAGATATTCTGGATGCAGTAGACAAGGTAAATGCAAAGACGATCTTCGTTCTTCCGAATAACAAGAATATCATTCTGGCAGCTAATCAGGCAGCGGAACTGATGACAGATAAGGAGCTTTTAGTCATTCCTACCAAGACCATTCCTCAGGGTATCACTGCCGTGATCAATTTTGTTCCTGAACTATCTGTGGAAGAGAATGAAGAGACCATGCTCCGTGAGATTAAAAATGTCAAGACCGGTCAGGTAACTTATGCGGTACGTGATACCGTGATCGATGACAAAGAGATCAAACAGGATGATTACATGGGTATCGGTGACAGTGGCATCCTCTCTGTCGGACAGAATTTGGAGCCGACCGTGATGGATATGATGCACCAGCTCATTGACGAGGATTCTGCGATCGTCAGCGTATATTATGGTTCTGACATGAAAGAAGAAGATGCAGACGCACTGGGAAGCAAGATCGAAGAGGCATTCCCAGATGTAGAGGTTGAGGTACATTATGGTGGTCAGCCGATCTACTACTATGTGATTTCCGTAGAATAGGAGTAGTATGAACAGAGATTCTTCCATTTCAGAGATCAAAGGCGTCGGAGCAAAAACAGAAGAATTGTTTCACAAGATAGGAGTATATACCGTTCGGGATATACTCCTTCATTATCCCAGGACTTATACGCAGTACCCGAAAGTAAAGCATGTAGATGAAGTGAACGAGGGGGAAACAGCAGCGGTCCTTGGCAGGATCACAAAGACTCCGGTGGTAAAGCGGGTGCGCTCCATGCAGATCACCGTTACCGTGATCGGAGAACTGGATGCCTCGATGGAACTGGTCTGGTTTCGGATGCCTTATATCAAAAACAATTTAAAATCAGGATGCAGCTATGTATTCTATGGAAAAGTCAACCGGAAAAACGGTCGTCTTGTGATGGAGCAGCCAGCCATATATTCTGTTGAGCAGTACGCATCCATGGAGGAGATATTTCTGCCGGTGTATGCACTGACCGGAGGCCTTAGCAACAATCTGGTAACGAAAACGATCCGTGCAGCCCTGGGAGATGATTATCTTTTTGCGGATTATCTCCCAACGGAATTAAGAAACCGGCATGAATTATGTGAATATAATTATGCGATCCGTCAGATCCATTTTCCAACGGATATGGAAACGTTGATCACGGCAAGAAAACGTCTTGTGTTTGACGAGTTTTTCCTTTTTATCTTAAGTATGCAGTATCAGAAAGAGAAACGGGAAAAAGAGCCAAATGGATTTGCATTTGCAGATGACGGTTTTGTGGATGGACTGATGGAAAAACTTCCATATGAGCTTACCGGGGCGCAGAAAAGAGCGTTAAATGATGTCCTTTCGGATATGCGCAGCGAATCGGTCATGCAGCGTCTGATCCAGGGAGATGTAGGTTCCGGTAAAACGATTTTGGCATTTCTTGCAATGGCGGATGCGGCACATAATGGCTACCAGTCTGCGATCATGGCACCTACCGAGGTGCTTGCAAGACAGCATTACGAAACGTTTCAACAACTCTGTGAGCGATTTGGGCTTCATATTCCGGTTGTCCTTTTGACCGGTTCGATGACGGCAAGACAGAAACGGCGTGCGTATGAGGCATTGGAAGTATACGAAAATGCGATGGTAATTGGTACACATGCACTGATCCAGGAAAAGGCAGTTTACCAGAACCTTGCATTGGTCATCACGGATGAGCAGCACCGGTTTGGCGTAAAACAGCGCGAAACATTTGCACAGAAGGGCTATGAACCGCATGTCCTTGTCATGAGTGCGACACCGATTCCACGTACCCTTGCAATCATCCTGTATGGAGATCTTGATATTTCCGTGATTGATGAGGTGCCGGCAAAACGTCTGCCGATCAAAAACTGTGTCGTGAATACGACCTATCGCCCCAAAGCATACTCGTTTATTGAAAATGAGATCAAAATGGGGCATCAGGCATATGTCATCTGTCCGCTGGTTGAAGAAAGTGAAAATATGGAGGCAGAGAACGTTACAGATTATGCGAAGAAACTTCGCGGCATATTTCCGGAAGAGATACAGCTTGGTGTGCTTCATGGTCAGATGAAACCGGATCAGAAGAATAAGATCATGGAGGAGTTTGCCGCAGGCAGCATACAGGTGCTGATCTCAACAACCGTTGTGGAAGTCGGGGTCAATGTGCCAAATGCGACCGTGATGCTGATCGAAAATGCGGAACGCTTTGGCTTGGCACAGCTTCACCAGCTCAGAGGACGTGTCGGACGTGGCAATGCACAGTCCTACTGTATTATGGTAAATTGTTCTGACAATAAAAATGCGGCAAAACGGCTCGATATCTTAAACCGGTCAAATGATGGATTTAAGATCGCAAGCGAGGATTTAAAACTCCGTGGACCGGGAGATTTCTTCGGGATCCGACAGTCCGGGGATATGCAGTTTGCCCTGGCAGATATCTATCAGGATGCAGGGGTGCTACAGAAGGCATCCGAGGAGGTAACAGCAATCTTAGAGCAGGATCCGGAACTGGAAAAAACAGAAAACCGAAATCTGAAGCGATATCTGGAAGAATTTTTCGAGGACCGGAGAAGCAGGTTGAATTTATAAAGATGGCTTGACTATTTAAAATTTTTGTGCTTAAATATCATTCATAAATGCAATGATTAGAAGCAGTACATATGCGGACCCATCAGAGAAGAGTCGGTTGGTGCGAGACTTTTGGAATTTCGGATATGGAACCAGTCTATGAGCAGCGGGAGACAAAGCTGGGATATCTCAGAAACTCCTGACGGAGGTCGCCGTTATCGAAGACATGTGAGTGACAGCTTGCAATGAGTGCAGATAAGATCTGAATTTAGGTGGTAACGCGGATTATTTTCGTCCTAAGTATAATGTTTATTATACTTGGGACTTTTTTTATGAAATGAGCACGATTGCATGTGTACTTTCGCAAAACAAAAAACAGGGAGGAAAGATAAAATGAAACTTAAAAACTTGGTAAATCAGCGATTTAAAGAGCGTCCGGCAGATTGTATCATTGACAGCCATGCCCTGATGATCCGTGGCGGATATATGAAATACGTGGGCAATGGTATTTATACGGAATATCCGGCATTAAGAAGGATCACGGCTAAAATCGAAAAGATCATCCGTGAGGAAATGGATGCGATCGATGGACAGGAAGTGCTGTTTCCGGTTGTCATGCCGGCAGACATCTGGCAGGAATCCGGCCGTTACGACAGCATAGGCGATGAACTGGTGCGTTTTTCGGACCGGAACAATTCAAAACTTGTTTTAGGTATGACTCACGAAGAGGCAGCTGTTCATGCGGTAAGGGAGTATGCAAAATCCTATCAGCAGTATCCGTTTATGATCTATCAGATCCAGAGAAAATTCAGGGATGAGGCAAGGCCGAGAGCCGGAATGATCCGTGTCCGTGAATTTACCATGAAAGATGCTTATTCGTTCCATACATCACAGGAAGATTTAGAGCAGTACTATCAGAAATGTTATGATGCATATCACCGGATCTTCAAACGTGCAGGAATCCCGGAGGTTGTAGCAGTTGCTTCTGATTCCGGTATGATGGGCGGAAATGTTTCCCATGAGTATATGCTGTTAAATGAGGTTGGGGAAGATTCTATCGTGCTTTGTACGGCATGCGATTATAAAGCAAATATGGAAGCTGCGCCAAACATCGTAAAGAATGTTTCAGATGGTACATTGTCAGCCCTTGCATGTGTGGAAACACCGGATTGTAAGACCATAGAAGATGTCTGCAGCTTTTTAAAGAGTGATGTTTTAAAATCCTGTAAGGCAGTGGTATATCAGCGAAATTCGGATGACAGCTATGTGGTTGCATTTGTCCGTGGGGATTATGAAGTAAACGAGACAAAACTCCGCAATCTCGTCGGAGAAGAGATCCATCCTGCTGAAATTACAGCGGATGCGCCATTGGTTGCCGGATATATCGGACCTTACATGCTTTCTGATCAGGTTACTTATTACTGTGATCTGTCACTGAAAGGGATCGATGGCCTGGTAGCAGGTGCAAACAAAGAGGGATTCCATTATACCGGTCTGAATCTGGAAAGAGATCTTGCAGATATCACGTATTACGATATCACGAAAGTAAAGGATGGCAGTATCTGCCCTTGCTGCGGAAAAACAACCCTGACGATCAAGCGCGGGATTGAAGTGGGAAATATCTTCCAGCTTGGCACAAAATATACCGAAAGCATGCACATGCAGTATATTGATAAAGATGGCTTCATGCACACGCCGGTGATGGGCTGCTATGGGATCGGAATTGGACGTCTTGCAGCTTCTGTCTGTGAGGCAAAGCATGATGAGTACGGACCGATCTGGCCAATCTCGATCGCCCCATGGGAAGTGCATCTCTGCTGTATCCGCCCGGATGATGAGGAAACAAAAAAGACTGCGGATGCTCTGTATGATGAGTTACAGAAAAAAGGGGTCGAGGTTCTCTATGATGACAGGAGTGGTGTTCGTGCCGGTCAGATGTTTGCAGATGCAGATCTTTTGGGCGTGCCGATCCGCGTGGTTGTGAGTCCGAGAAATCTGAAAGAAAGAAAGGTCGAGATCGTAACCAGAGACAAAGCGTTAAGTGAAAGTGTGGACGTGTCCGATGGTCTGGAATTTATCTTAAAACTCAGAGAGCAGTTGTATGCAAAATTGCAATCCGATGGAGAAGAAGCGTTATGATCAGAAGATTACAGAAAAAAGACGTAAACAGGGTCGCTGAGCTATGGTTAGACACCAATCTGAAAGCACATGATTTTATCCCTGCACAATATTGGAGAAGTAATTATGATCTGGTAAAAGAAATGTTGTCGCAGGCAGAAGTTTATGTGTATGAGGATGGTCAAAAGATACAAGGGTTTATCGGTTTGGATGGAGACTATATCGAAGGCATTTTCGTTTCGGATGAAATGCAGTCACAGGGCATAGGCAAAGCACTGATAGATTTTGTAAAAGCGCAAAAAACGAAATTAAGTTTAAACGTATATCAGAAGAACGTGCGGGCAACCCATTTTTACCAAAAAGAAGGGTTTGAAATCCAATGTGAGGGTTTGGATGAAGCTACGGGTGAAAAAGATTATGAAATGCTGTGGTGGAAGAGATGAAAAGTCCTGTAACCCTGTGTCTATAGCGTGCTTCAGAGAACCTTTTAAAAAAATGAGGAATAACCATTGTATTTTTAAAGGATATAGAATATACTACAGATAGCAGAACCAAACACGCCTCTCAACGATGCAGATCACGTTGGGTCTTTTAATTTATGATAATAGAATGTTTACGATCTGTATGAAGAAAATTTTTGCAAGAGAGGGTTGATCTGTAAATTGATATATGAGAAGCAGATCATATAAAAACACAAAGGAGGAGCGGAGATGAATACGAAACGAAAATGGTGGATCCCCCTTGGAATGTGGATCGTATTTGAAACAGTTGCAGTTACGCTGTGGCTTACGAAGGATAATCTGTTTTATCTTATCAATTTCAGCTATATTGGAACATCCATTGCACTGGGACTCCTTTTGTTTCAGTTTGAGTACAAACATGCACGCAGAATCGTTCAGCTGCTGGTGGGCTTGTATATGCTGATCTATCTTGGACTCATATGTCAGGAAAATATGCAGATTGAGGGTTTTTGGTATTATCTGTTTACAGGAGTCTTTGAAGCGGCTACGATCCATTACGCTGTTGCAAAGATATTTGGACCGTTGCTCTTTGGAAGAGGATGGTGTGGATACGCCTGCTGGACGGCAATGGTGCTGGATTTTTTGCCATATAAAACACCGCAGGCACCAAGAAAAAAGATAGGCTTTATCAGATATATCACATTCGCATTGTCGCTCCTGTTTGTGGCTGCACTTTTTCTGAGTCATACGGGAAATATGGAAAAGATCATGTTCATAGCCTTTATCGTTGGAAATATCCTGTACTATGCGGTTGGTATTATTCTTGCATTTGTCTGGAAAGACAACAGGGCATTCTGTAAATATATCTGTCCGGTAACCGTTTTTCTGAAGCCGATGAGTTACTTTTCTGTATTCAGGGTAACGTGTGATAAGGAGAAATGTATTTCCTGCGGGAAATGTAAGCGGGTATGTCCGATGGATGTGGATGTTACGGATAATTCGAGAAAACGGAAAAATGGAACGGAATGTATTTTATGTATGGAGTGCGTCAAAGCCTGTCCGAAGAAAGCACTGTAAGTGAAGAAAAAGAATGAGTTAAATTCTACTAACAAACCTGCATATTGGAGGTATAATTATGGAAAAAATCAAAAATTTGAACTTTTATCAAAAATGTCTCCTTATTGTTATGGTTATTATGGTGCTGATTTTTGCAGTGATCTATCCAAAGACTATTTCAAGAGTTGGATACAGATACAATGGTGCCATCCTTGTTCCAATGCAGGAAAATGGCAATATGATATATTCGGGTAAAATCGATGGAGAGCAGACCAAAATCATAGTATCTGAAGATAAAACAGTTGTACTACAGCATGGCGATAAAACCTACGGTCCTTATATTATGAAAGAGGATCCTACGGCTATCCCACAAGATAATGAAGCAAAAGAACAAATGATTGGTATTGAAATCCGTAATGGTGAGAAGCTCCTGTTTCGTGGTGGTGTTTTAGACGCAGGCGATGATGAGCTGTTTTACAATGAGGATGGAACTTTAGATGGATTCAGATTCACCTATGTGGCTGGGGATGGAAGTGAAAGAGATGAAAATGGCAATGTGATTGATAAAATGGATCCATCTGTTTTCACGATTTATGAACTGCTGAATGATTCTGAATTGACACATAAGGGCGAGGCACTTGCCTGGTTTGGAGCAGTATTTATATGTATTCTCAATGCTCTGTCTATTTTATTTGCGGACGAGCTGTTCCGATGGAATCTATTGTTTCAGATCCGAAATGTAGAAGGTGCAGAACCATCTGACTGGAAAATAGCTGGAAGATATGTAGGATGGACCGTTATGACAATTATGGCATTGGCTGTCTTTATTATAGGGCTACAGTAATATAGTATCTGTTTTTTATGGATGGTTAAGAGAAACAGTGCCCTCTAACTCTGGCAGGAAAAGCAGGTCCTAAGAATCTGGGCAAATTCTTCAATATAATATCCGGAATTATCTTTTTTCCAGAAGGCACAGTAAATTTTTCTGAGTATAGATCTTGTTTTCCGTGGTGCAATTTTGGTTTGGAGGCTGAAGTCACAGAAATGGACACGCTTTCAGCTGATTTGATAGTTATTTTACAGTAACTTTAACAGATACTGTTTTCTTTGCTCCCGCTTTTATCTGCATAGATACACGGATTTTTGCGGTACCTTTTTTCTTTCCGGTTACCTTACCATTGGATGATACCGTTACTGTCTTTGGATTGCTGGATTTAAATGTTATTTTGACATCAGCAGGATTGCCCGTATATTTCGCTACTTGTGTAAATTCTTCAGGTAATGAGATTTTTACCATCTTGCTTTTTCCTTTATTTACAGAAAGGGAAGATGGTGCTTTTGCCTTGGAAAGAGCAGAGGATGCATTGAGCTTATGAAATTTAATAGCTTTTGAATGATTTCCATTCTTATCTACTATAACCCATATCTTTCCATCCGAACAACTTCCGTTTTGATATGTTTCAGCCGCTAATTTATTGTAATTTTTGACAAAGTTATATGCAACAGAAGAACTATATCCATATACATCTGATAAATAAGTACTTGAACCATCAGCAATAGTACAAAACGCGGATATATCTATTTTTGTTATACTTTTTGGTAATATGGCATGATAAATTTTGCTGTTCATAAAAGCAGTATCGGA
>ENA-ORNF01001166-ORNF01001166.1-human-gut-metagenome-genome-assembly--contig:-NODE-1166-length-23913-cov-3.749686_pt1 | contig 23913 bp, 20 predicted proteins | sample MGYA00242110_ERZ509012 | MGnify/ENA primary metagenome ERZ509012 (study PRJEB26280, sample SAMEA2338714) | human gut metagenome | biome: human gut; feature: human-associated habitat; material: faeces...
TGATCATCACATAAAATACTCTGCCATTGTGCACTGAATCCACTATCCTGCCATGGTCGAGCACTGAAATATATGTGCCGTCTGCTTTTCGCATATGAAAGAAAATATAATCATTTGAGTGTCCTCCGTTAATCTGCGACCATATGCTTTTTTGACAGCTTTCCTGTTCATCCGGGCGTATCAGATTGCAGAAGCTCTTACCTGTATATGCAAGCAGCTCGTCCATATTTTTACAGCCTGTAAGCCGAAGCAGCTCACTGTTTGCAAGCAGAATCTCATCATTTTCTTTATCTGCTCTGTAAACAATAAAAGCTCCCGGCAAATTATCAATAATATCCTTCACTGCAAAACCAAGCTTCGCACGGCTCTTTATACGCTCACCCTCACGGTATGCCATGCAGCCGTTCTTCCCACGCATTTTCACCTCATAAAGTGCCTTGTCCGCACAATGCATAAGCTGTGAACGGTCATCAGCCAAAACAGGATACTCCGCAAAGCCCAGTGAAATGGTAAATGTATGCGCTTCACCTTTACAATAAAATTTCCTGGTTTCTTCTGTAAACTTCTTAAGAAAAGGCTTAACCTCCACAACCGTGCAATCCGGCATGAAAATGCTAAACTCATCGCCCCCGTTTCTGCCGAGTATGGCATCCTTTGAAAAATATTGCTTCATGCTCTCTGCAAGCTTCTGCAGTGCACCATCCCCCGCTGCATGTCCATACATGTCGTTGACCAGCTTGAAATCGTCAATATCAAGCATTGCCACAACACAATGCTTTTGCGGATTCTGTCTCATATATTGCTCAACCTGCTCATCAAAGCCGTGCCTGTTGTAGATACCGGTCAGTGTGTCAGTCACAGCAAGTCTCTTGAAATTCTTCCTGTTTTCATTGATGAAAATCAATGCTGCTGTAAGCCCTGTCAAAAGCAGGACTATAATTACACCTCCGATAAACATGTATATCAGGTAGTTATTATTGTAAAACCCACTCTTGGGTAAAATCTCAAGCCTCCACTTGTCTTCATACACGTCGAAGTCATATATCACCGGATCGTTCAACTCTTCCTTTGAACCGTAAACCCACTCATACGTATCATCCCACGGCGAAGCACACTTCTGCAGACTGTACTTATATCCAAAATTGGAAAGAGCCTCTACAGAATCAGAAAAAATTTCCGGAACCTTCAGTATAACAATTGTGAAGCCCCAAAAGCTCTTTTTACCATTTTCATCCTCCAAATAAACCGGATTGCGCACTGCTATACCATATCCGCCCTGCTTCAGCTCAAATGGTCCCTGCATAATTACAGTGTCATTATCCCTCGCATAGCGCGAAATCTCTCCCCTGTCACTATCATTTATCAGATCAATCTTACTGGATTCATTCCTCTCCTCTGGATATATTTCAGTCACAACTCCATTCGGTGCTATCTGTATACTCTGAATCGAATCGTCCATCATATTTGCTGCAATATCATAAAACTTATTTATATTTCCATCACCACTTATGACAACCTGCTTTAAGGTATCGGTAACTCCTATTCCCTCCATAAGCTCGCCATATATACGCTCCGTATATGTCATCGCATTGAGCTTTGCATTTGTCCTGTTCTGCTGTTCCTGACTCTCGCCGACTACATATATAGCGCCGATTAACGCACACATACCCAATATAAATACCACTGCCGGAACAATGAATCTCTTTTTTAGCTTTTTCATTTGTATCACTTCCTAAAATCAATGTCTATCTGTTCTATATGATTTTAATATTATAGCTCTACGATAAGAAAATGTCTATAAATTTGCGGACGGACATTTTGATGCACAGCCGGAAGTAGAGTGGAAAGGCGATTTTGTAGGTATTTTACATTCATTTATGGAATTTGAAAAAAGTATGGCAGTCACCATAAAGGGAATCCAGAATGTATCAAGGGAGGTTTCAAGTGCGGCAGAGCAGGTAGCTGCAAGCTCAAATGACCTTGCAGACGGTGCAGCCAATCAGGCTGCGGTTGTAGAGGAACTGACAGCGACAGTTGCGGGAGTTTCAGAACAGGTGGAGCAGAATTCAGAGAGTGCCAAGAAAATCATGCGCGATCCCCTGCTTCTGGGAAAAATCAGAGGATGCAACAGAAAAAGATAAACAGGTCGTAACGGCGGCAAAGATGATCGGCGTAAAGAAAAACATCATTGTGGTGGCTGCCGGTCCGTTTCAGTTTGCAATGATTAATCCGGTCATAACCAGAAAATCTGGTGCTTTTGAGACAGAGGAAGGCTGTCTGTCATTGGATGGCGTTAGGTCATGTAGAAGGTATGAAGAAATTGAGGTCGATCACTGTAATGGGATCGTGATATAAGAGTGAATCAGACAGGTAATTTTTTTGTAGAAAAACCCACAACATCTATAGTATAATACTTATAATAACGTTATAAGGAAAAGCGGCGCATAAAAAGGAGAAATACATGGCTACCATTATAGATGTTGCGAGGATGGCCGGCGTATCACAGGGAACGGCATCCAATGTATTGAACGGAAAAGGAAATGTCAGCAGTGAGAAGATAAAGGCGGTGGAAGAAGCTGCTAAAAAGCTTGGATATACGATCAATGAGCGGGCTAAGATGCTCAGGAAGGGAAGCGGCAATATTATCTGTGTGATCGTGCCTTCAATGGAACGCAGACATTACAGGGATTTTTATTACTGCCTGAAAAGTTATGCAGAAAAGAGAGGATACACAGCGGAACTTCTGATCACAAACGATAACAGACAAACAGAATACAGTATGATCCAATGGGCAAAGTCTGTAATGGCGATGGGGGTGGCGTCGATCACCTGTCTGGGAGAAAAGGAAGTCAAAGAGGCATATGCAGGATTTGAAAAGTTGTGCTTTGTGGAGCGGAAAGCGACCGATGATCTGGACTATATTGGATTTGATTATGAATCAGCGGGGGGGCAGATTGCAGAAACTGTCATATCTGCCAGATATCATAATGTTCTTGTGGTAACAGATTCTTTAAAATTTTCCAATGAAAATGAGTTCTGCAGAGGTCTCTACAAGATGCTTGCGCAGGAGAAAATAAAATTTTTCCATATCACGACAGACAGCAGGCGTGTATCCCATGCAATCATCAATACTCTTGTGCAGGAAAATGAATACGATGCAATCATAACGACGAATATCCGTTTTGCAGAAAAGATAAGAAATGTTGTTACAAACTTTTCAGCAGGCAATCAGACACCGATTTTTACATTGTCGCCGATCACTTCTCTCCCGGAAAAGGATTACCGCAAATATGAGTTAAACTATGGTCTGGTCGGGAAAATGGCTGCGGAAAAAATTATCGGAGATTCAAAGGAAAATGGGGCAGAGAAAGAACTGATCTGTGAGAATGATGGATTTCGTGAGTGGAATCAGATCACTTTAAACAAAACACCGGCGGATCATTTACGGATACTGACCCTTGACAGCCCGGAGACAATGATCCTGCAGGGACTGGCAAAACTGTATACAGAGGAGACAGGAACACAGATACAGTTTGATGTATTTTCTTATGATGATATTTATGAGCAGTTTATGAAAGCTGAAAATTCGGACTATTACGATATATTCCGAATGGATGTAACCTGGCTGCCATTGCTTTCAGAACGGATATTAGTCCCGCTTGACGATATGACGCCGGATATTGATGAAGTGTATAAAGAGTACATACCGGCATTGATAGATAAGTATTCCCGTGTGCATGGCAAGGCGTATGCGCTTCCGATCACACCGAGTACACAGCTTCTTTTTTATAGAAAGGATCTGTTTGAAAATACAGTTATTAAGAGACTGTACAGTGAGAAATATAAAGCGGAATTAAAAATTCCGAAGACATTTGAAGAATACAATAAAATTGCGGAGTTTTTTGCAACAAGTGACAGGCTGGAGGAACATTATTTTTCAAATCTGACACTTGGAAACCTGGGTGTCACAGCGACGGAATTTCTTACAAGGCTGTTCAGCCATAAAAATCATCTGTATGGAAAAGATGGAATGGTCGTGATCAATGATACAGCGGGCGTAAAGGCATTAGAAGAACTTCTGACTGCCAAGCAATATACAGATAAAAAGGTGGTCCACTGGTGGAAAACATCTGCAAAAGACTTTGCGGATGGCAAACTTGTAATGATGATCAATTTCAGTAATTATGCATCGGAAATCTTAGGAGCAGGCTCAAAAGTTGTTGGAAATATAGGAGTGGCAATGGTTCCTGGAAAAAATCCGATTTATGGAGGAGGAACAGTTGGAATTTCCAAAAACAGCCGCAGAAAAGAAGATGCATTTGCATTTATCAAATGGATCACAACAGAGCCGGCGGCGTCTGGCATGGCAGCACTTGGGAGCGTTTCTCCATGTGCGAAAACATATAATAAATACGATATCATAGATGTGTTTCCCTGGCTGGAATTATCAAAAGACTGTTTCAGCAAATCACATACGAGGAGAATTCCTGCGGATTCAGACAAAGCATTTGATGAAATCAAGTTTTTGAATATTGTGGGAATGGCTGTGGAGAATGTACTGATGGGATTCTTGCCGGTAGAGGAATCTCTAAACCGTGCACAGAAACTGATTGATGAAGAAATTAACAAATAAAATACGGGAGCTGTAAAGCGAAAATGGAATCGGAAGGTGGAATCATATGTTGGATATGTTCCACCTTTTTTGTTTGTGATAATAGAATATCCGCGGAGTATGCATTCTATTATTTTATGTGTCAATAGTCATAGGAAAATTATAACGTTATAAAAATTACATGGATTTTACACAAACTTGATAGAAGTATTGTAAAAAACAAACTATGATATAAAATGCCGGCGGATATATGAGAAAAATACAAAAAACTAATAAAATACAGGGGGATAATGGATAAAATGTATAATGACGAATAAAAAGCATGCAAAAACAAACATGTAAAAAGTACAATAAAATATCAAAAAATACAAAATAAATTGTTAAATTGGACAAAATAATATTGACACGTTTCAAAATATGAAGTATGATAACATTACAAAAACAAAAGAGAGGGAGGAATTTACAATGAAAAAAAGATTTTTATCAGTATTACTTGTATCAGCAATGGGGGTTGCAGCATTAGCAGGCTGTGGCGGTGGAAATACCAGCGCAGACAATGGCAGCACGGCAGCAGATCAGATGGGCGCAGCTGTGGAGGACAAGACCGATGCGGCAGATACCCAGAAAGAGGATACTTCATCTTCCAATGAAAAACTTGTTGTATACACGAACAGCGGAACCGAAGGTCGTGATGCATATCTGATCGAGAAAGCGAAAGAAGCCGGATTCGATATTGAGGTGGTAGCATTAGGAGCATCCGAGGTAACCGAGCGTATGATCGCAGAGAAAAATAATCCTCTTTGTGACGTTACATTTGGATTGAACAATATTGAGTACGAAAAATTAAAAGCAAACGGTTTGCTTCAGAAATGGGAACCGGACTGGGTGGACGGAGTAGATGCAGACCTCATCGATCCGGACGGATATTATTACCCGGTTACAACAACACCATTGGTATTAATGGGAAATGCGGACTATGACAATATGCCTTCTGACTGGACAGATCTGACGAAAGATGAATACAAAGGACTGTATCAGTTACATAATTTAGGCGGTGGAACAGCAAAGACGGTATTTGCAAGTATCATCAGCCGTTATCAGGATCCGGACGGAGATCTTGGCATTTCTGATGAGGGATGGGAGATCGCAGCAAAATTCTTAGGTAATGCACATAACATTGCAGATGGTGAAGACGCAGTCGGAAGTGTGATCGATGGTACCTATCCGATGGATGAGCACTGGGCATCCGGCGTTTTGACAGAGCAGAAAGACCGTGATTACAAATTCCAGATCATGACACCGGACATTGGAGAGCCATATGTGGTAGAATCTCTTGCAATTTCAGCAGGCACTAAGAAATATGATACCTGTGTAGCATTTTTAAACTGGCTTGGAAGTTCTGATGTTCAGCTTGACTGGTCTAATAATTATGGAACGATTCCATGTCAGAAAGAAGCATTAGACCAGGTTTCCGATGATATTAAAGAGTTAATGGAGACTTTGAAACCGCAGGATCTTGACTGGAGTTTCATTGCAGAAAATGTGGATGCATGGGTAGAGAAAGCAGAGCTTGAGTATGTACAGTAAATATAGAAGAAACTAAAAATACAGGAAGCTGACATTAAACAAAGTTAGGAGAACACCATGGTAAAGTTTGAAAATATTGAAATAAAGTATGGGGATTTTGTAGCGATTGAAAACTTGAATCTGGATATTAAAGAAGGTGAGTTCTTCACCTTCTTAGGACCAAGCGGTTGTGGAAAGACCACCTCACTGCGGGCGCTGGTTGGCTTTCTCTCACCGTCAAAAGGAAAAGTATATGTAGGAGACAAGGACGTTACAAATCTTCCGGTTGAAAAAAGAAACATTGGCATGGTGTTCCAAAGCTATGCGCTTTTCCCGACAATGTCAGTCTATGACAACATTGCGTTTGGAATGAAAGTAAAAAAAGCATCGAAGACAGAGATCGATCAGAAAGTACATGAAGTTGCAGCTAAGATCAAGATTACGGAATCACAGTTAAAGAAAAATGTGTCGGATCTGTCAGGTGGTCAGCAGCAGAGAGTAGCGCTTGCAAGAGCAATCGTTCTGGAGCCTAAGATTCTTTGCCTGGATGAGCCGCTATCCAATCTGGATGCAAAACTCCGCATTGATATGAGAATGGAATTAAAACGTCTCCAGAAAGAGCTGGGTATCACAACATTGTATGTTACGCATGACCAGGAAGAAGCGCTGACGCTTTCCGACCGGATCGCCGTATTTAACAATGGATATGTAGAACAGGTTGGAACGCCGTATGAGATCTATAATGAATCAAAAAGTGAGTTTGTCTGCGATTTTATCGGTGATATCAACCGCTTAAAGGGTGAACTTTTATCTGAGGTCAATACGCAGTCGGGTGCAAATTTAGATACAAACAAGACTGGATTTGTAAGAATTGAGAGATGTATCAGTGAAGAAAAAGCCGGTTATGTGAAACTCACAGGCAAAGTGGAAGAAGCTGAATTTAGTGGTGTGCTGACAAAGTATGTGCTGGAATGTCATGGACAGGAGCTTAAATATCTTGAAAAAAATGATGGACGCAGGCTGTATCAGAAAAACGAACAGATAGACCTCTATATCAACCCACAGGATATCATGCAGTTTTAGGAGGGATATTTTATGAATAAACTCAAGCAAAAAATTCAGGATGGAACAATCAATATTCCCGGCATTATTATTAAAATTGCATTAATCTGGTTTATCATTACATTTCTGGTATTCCCAAACTTAAATCTGCTTGCCAGGGTATTTGTAAAAGACGGACATTTCACATTGGAAGCAATTGACAAGATCATGAAATCAGCAAGGGCCATGAAGAGTTTAAAGAACAGCTTTGTTCTGGCAATCGCTTCTATTATTACCGTAAATATATCCGGTATTTTAGTTGTACTGTTTACAGAATACTTTGACATCAAAGGGGCAAAAATATTAAGTCTTGGATTTATGTCAACACTGATCTACAGCGGCGTTGTTTTGGTTACAGGATATAAGTTCGTTTACGGTTCAACAGGAATCGTGACAAAAGTGCTGACCAATATTTTTCCAGGTCTGGATCCGAACTGGTTTGTCGGCTTTGGTGCTGTACTTTTTATTATGACATTCTCGGGAACATCAAATCATATGATGTTTTTGACAAATGCGATACGAGGGCTGGATTATCATACGATAGAGGCGGCGAAGAATATGGGGGCATCCCAGAGTACGATTTTATTTAAAATTGTGCTGCCGACAATGAAACCTACCATTTTTGCGATTACAGTGCTTACTTTTATCGCAGCATTAAGCACAATGTCAGGACCTTTGATCGTTGGTGGCCCGGATTTCCAGACAATCAACCCGATGATCAAGACGTTTGCCAATATGACGGGATCGAGAGATATCGCAGCGCTGCTGGCAATCATCCTTGGAATTGCAACGACGATTCTTCTTGCAATCATGCAGAAAATTGAAAAAAAAGGCAATTTTATATCGGTTTCAAAGACAAAAGCCAAAATGGAAAAACAAAAGATTGAAAATCCGGTCATGAATGTGATCGCACATATTGTAGCTTATGTGATGTTTATCATTTACATGCTGCCGATCATCAACGTACTTGTATTTTCATTTACAGATGGATTGACGATCAAGACAGGTGTGATCAGAAAAGATTCTTTTACACTGGAGAATTACAAAAAACTGTTCCGTTCAGCCACTGCATATAAGCCGTATCTGGTAAGTATTGTGTATTCTCTGCTGGCGGCACTGGTTGTAGCTGTGATCTGTATTGTGGTTGCCCGTATTGTGACAAAAGCAAAACATAAATATGACAAGTTGTTTGAACCGTTTATTCTGATCCCATGGCTGCTGCCATCAACCATGATCGCACTTGGTTTGATGCTGACCTACGATGAGCCAAGAATGCTCCTGGCAGATAAGGTATTGGTTGCTACACCGATCATCCTGCTGTTTGCATACATTATTATTAAAATTCCGTTTTCATACCGAATGATCCGCGCCGGATTTGTCGGACTTGATGGAAATATGGAAGAGGCAGCACAGGTTATGGGCGCAAAACCGCTCTATACAATGAGGAAAGTCATTCTTCCGATTATTATGCCAATCGTATTATCTGTCATTGTATTGAACTTTAACGGACTTTTATCAGAATATGACTTATCCGTATTTTTATATCATCCATCCTATCAGCCGCTTGGAATCGTGATCAAGCTGGCAACGGATGAGACAGCGACCATAGATGCACAGGCAATGGCATTTGTTTATACGGTAGTGCTTATGATCATTTCTACGATTGCACTTTGGCTTGGCAGATATGACGGACTTGGAAAGATAAAATCTTTTTTTACAAAAAAGAAAAACGGGGGTAAAAATTAAATGGAATCGATCATTGAATTAAGAAAAAAAACAGGTGTTCTGGTTGCCGCCCACAGAGGAACCAGTGGGGGAAATATTCCGCCAAACTCGATTGCGGCTTTTGATATTGCACTCAAGGAGGGCGCAGACATTTTAGAGATGGATCTGTTTCAAAGTATCGATGGCGAATTGTTTGTATTCCACACAGGAATGGAACCGAGCCATCTTGACAGACATATCAGGATTGAACGGTATACAGCCGGGGAGATCAGACAGATGAGACTCTGTAACAGCGATCTGCAGCAGACATTTCTGCCGGTAAATTCATTTGATGATGTGTTAGAGCATTTGAAAGGAAAATGTAAACTGAATCTTGACAGAAGCATCAATATTATTGAACCGGTTATGAAAGCAGTAAAGAAACATGGAATGGAAGATCAGATTTTAATGAAGAGTGATCCTTCTGACCAATCTTTGAAATTAATTGAAGCTTATGCACCAACGATCGATTATATGCCAATTTTCATGGAAGAGGATCTTGCCTCTGATAAAATTGAAAAAATGAACATCAATTATATAGGGGCAGAGATTGTGTTTGAAAAAGAAACATCTCCGGTGATCCAGGAATCTTATCTGGAAATGCAGAAGAAAAAGGGGCGGATTCTCTGGGGCAATGCGATTTTATATTCCAGCCGGGTTCCACTGGCAGCAGGGCATAGCGATGACGTTTCGCTGACCGATGATCCTGCGAAAGGATGGGGATGGCTTGCAGATAAAGGATTTGACATTATCCAGACAGACTGGACAAAGCATTGTGTGGATTACCTGAAAGAAAATAATTATCGGAAGTGATGCGTATGGATTTAAATTTTTTGGGATGTGGTTCGGCATTTAATCCGTTGTACGGGAATACAAGTGCCTATTTTACAAACAAGGATCAGCTATATGTGATCGATGGCGGGGAGAGTGTATTTTTGAAATTGTATCAGAAAGAACTCTTAAAGAAATACGCCGGTATCACAATTATGGTAACACATATGCATGCAGATCACGTGGGAAGTCTTCCGTCTATCATTTCCTATTGTTATTATGTACTTGGGAAAAAAGTGACGGTCATCTATCCGGAAAAGTCTTTGTGGATTCTGCTTGGATTGATGGGAATCGACCCGGATATCTATATTCCTGTGGAGAGCAGTCTGTTTACCGCAGAGGGACTGAAGGTTTGGGCTGTTTCTGTGAAACATGCGGATGATATTTCCTGCTTTGGTTATATCATTGAATTTGCAGGAGAGAAGATTTACTACAGTGGAGATTCGTATGAGATTCCCAAAGATGTATTAGACGGATTTTATAAAAGGGAAATATCAACAATCTATCAGGATACAACAGAATTTACATCGGATCACAGGTCACATTGCCCATTAGAGGAGCTGGAGGAATGTATACCGGCGGATTTAAGAAGGAATGTTTTTTGCATGCATTTTACTACAGATTTTACGGAAAAATTAAAGAAAAAAGGATTCGGTTATATTCAAAGTAATTGCAGGTGAGAATGGAGAGAAGAGCAATTTGAAAGATGATTTTAAATTGCTCTTTTTCTTTATCCTAAGATGCACAAAAAGATTCGTTGGAGATAAAATAGTGGGAAGGTGAAATCATGTGGAGAGCTTTTATTGACGCAATGGCAGAATGGAACAGCGTAGCGATTTGCGGACGCCTTGCGCTGGCAATCCTAACGGGAACTGTGATAGGAATTGACCGTGGGTTAAAACGGCGCGGAGCCGGGATCAAGACACATGCATTAGTGTGCCTTGGATCCGCTTTGGTAATGCTGACCAGTGAATATATGTCGATGAATTTTGAACAGAAAGCTGATCTTGCACGGCTCGGTGCACAGGTGATCAGTGGGGTAGGATTCCTGGGGGTAGGTACAATATTGGTAACGGAGAAACAAAGAGTCCGGGGGCTTACCACAGCAGCAGGACTTTGGGCATGTGCCTGTGTGGGTCTGGCGATTGGAATCGGGTTTGTGGAAGGTGCAGTCTATACGCTGGTATTCATTGTTGTTGTATTGCGCCTTCTGAATAAAATCGACATTTTTTTACAGAAACATGCGAAAGTATTTGATCTTTATCTTGAACTGGAAAATGGAAAGAGCATTGGATTGTTTTTGCAGGAGATGCGAAGCCGGAATGTGAAAACAGAGACGGTTGAAACAACCAAAAATAAACTGCCGGGTAAATTTTCCTCTTTAGTGGTAACTCTGGAAGTCAATCACTATAATATGAGACCGGAACTGATCGATGAGATCAGAAATTTTGACTATGTGCACTATGTGGAAGAAATGTAAGCATCTGGAAATATTGCAAATTCAGGATTAGAATGTGTCAAAACAGAAGGGGGATAAAAATTTATGGATTCAAAAAAAATAAAAGTATGGGCGCACCGTGGAGCAAGTGGATATGCACCGGAAAATACAATGGATGCATTTCGAAAAGCCATTGAGATGAAAGCAGATGGGATCGAACTGGATGTGCATCTGACGAAAGATGGTGAAGTGGTTGTGATACACGATGAAGTACTTGACAGAGTCAGTGATGGAACCGGACGTGTACAGGACTTTACCTGTAATGAATTAAAAAAATTTAATTTTAATAAAATACATCCGGAATATGAGAAAGAAGAGATACCAACATTAGAGGAAGTTTATCAGCTGATAAAGCCGACAGATCTCACCATTAATGTGGAAATGAAGACTGGAAACACGTTTTATCCGGGAATGGAAGATAAGGTTTTAGAACTGACAAAAAAATATGACATGATGGATCGTATCATAGTTTCCTCATTCAATCATTATACGATCCGCAGTATGAAGGAAAAATGCCCGGAATTAAAAACAGGTGCACTGTATGCGGATGGAATTATAAATGCGGTCGATTATGTGGCGGATGTTGTGCGGGCAGATGCTCTGCATCCGGGGTGGACGAAAATTTTTTATCCAAATTATCTGGAGGACTGCAGGCGGAGAAATATATTAGTGCATGTATGGACGATCAATAATGAGGAAGACATGCGGCGCTGCTGTGAGATGGGACTCGATGCAATTATTACGAACTATCCGGATGTGGCGAGAAAAGTGGTGGATGAGTACCAGCTTAATTAAAATTGTGTATGCGGAAATATATCAAAATAATTTGATATATTTCCGCATTTCTATTATAATCAGCCGTAAAAGAAGTAATATATTGCCATCAGGAGAGGAAATAAATATGAAAACCTGTAAAGATGCCGCGAAAGAGAAAAGACCGCTTCCGGTAGGAGTTTCTGATTATGTCAGAGCACAGGCAGAATATTATTATGTGGATAAAACACTGCTGATCAAAGAATTTTTAGACAGAAAACCGCTGGTTTCCCTGTTTACCAGACCGAGAAGATTTGGAAAGACATTAAATATGGATATGTTACGGGTGTTCTTTGAAATATCGGACGAGGATACCAGTATTTATTTTAAAGAGAAGGCTATCTGGAAGTGTGGACAGGAGTATACCAGACAACAGGGAAATAGCAGCAGTGTATATGTATCAGATAATGAATTTATCATTTGCCCGATTGCGGATGAAGATCGTGATAATTATGTAGAATTGCATCGTCAGATAAATGGTGAACATACATTGTTTTTAAATGAGCATTGCAAAGATATGATGTGGAAACAGGTTTTAGAGGGAGAAGATAAAGTATTTTCTGTATTTGAAATAAATGGCGATTATTGTGGAAGTCTGGAATTGCAGAATCCGGACTCTGATACACCTGAAATAGGAATAGATCTTTTCGAGAATAAGAGAAATAAGGGAATAGCGCCGAAAGTGGTAAAATTATTGGCAAAAAGATGCTATAAGGACAGGAAAGTAGATTATTTTCTGATTAGAAGAACAGAATTCATTAGTCAGGCGATTTATCTGGATTTCCCAACATAAAAATGTTAAGATAAAATAAATTCGTGTTTCGGGACAGTGATGAATAAGGAGGTATGAGATGGAACCAATGTATTTATCAATCCAGCAGAAAGAGACCGGCAGACAGATCAAGAGGCTTCTATCAGAACACGGTTACACGGTGAAAGATGTCCAGACCGTGATGGGATTTGAAAATCCGCAGGCAGTCTACAAATGGATCTCAGGAAAATCGCTGCCGAGTTTGGACAATTTTATAATTTTAAGTAGATTATTGCATACCAGTATTGAAGATATCCTCGTCATTGACGGGGATATCGTTCGTTTATGGTGTATTTTATTTCGGAAATTAAACTAGCGGTAGAATGACAAACTTTTCTGTATGTCTTATATTGATATCATCATGAAGGATAGTTGGGAGAGGAAAAAGGTAAATGAAAAAAATAACATCGGCATATGCAAATAAATGGCTTAAAAGCCTGGAAGAAGACAAGGAATACTGGGTAAATAAGGAAGAAGCGTCAAGTACCTATGTGGCTGCGATCAATGAGGAGCCTGTGATCCCCGAATATGATTATGCTGAGGTTGCAGCAACGATTGCAGAAATTGATGAAAAGATCGCAGTGATCAAACATGCACTGAATGTCACAAATGCAACCGCAAAAGTGCAGGTAAAGGATACCGAGATGAGCGTGGACACGATCTTAATAAAGATGGCGCAGTTGAATAAAAGAAAGGCTGTCCTTGACCGGATGCGCAAACAGCTTCCAAAGACGAGGGAGACAACATCGTATATGTCCAGAAATACAGTTCCCGAGTATCGGTATGTCAACTATGATCTTGATCTGGTCAAGCAGGAATATGAGCGGGTATCTCAGAATGTCATGGAATTGCAGATGGCATTGGATCAATATAACCAGACGGTGCAGTTTGAGGTAGATCTTTAAAAAATTTTCCGTGCAGGGTGCGGTCACAGGTAAATAGTGCAAAATAGTTCAGGTTCAGTGATAAAGTTTTTTCTGTTATTCGTTATTTGTTATTCGTTAAAGTTCATAGTGATTTAAATCCGGATACGATAAATTTTAAATGCGCCCAGCAGAAAACCTGCAGGAAACTGCGATGCGGAGGTTCGGTTTCAAGCATCAGATGATGAGAGGAAGATAAACTTACATGGTAAAGAAAATCATGCGTGATCCCCTGTTTCTGGGACAGAAATCAGAGGATGCAACAGAAAAAGATAAGTAGGTCGTAACGGATCTTTTGGAGGGCATGTACAAGATATAAAGAAGACAGAAATGGAGGGATACATTTTGAAAAATTATTATAAATTACAGAGCCCATCATTTTTTAAATTTCAATATGTATTTCTTGACAGCGAAGATTATCTGGCAGATCAGTTATTTATAAAATACAAGGTAACTGTGGATTTTGGAGATGAATATGTAAAAGAAAATTCGCCGTATCATGTGATATTTTGCAAAATAAGAAAAAGGGATGAAAAAAAGTTTCTCGATGCACTTTCTGAGATGTATGACAAGATGCTTCTTATGGGATATAAAGATTATCAGGAAGTTTGTGATAATTTTATAAGAGTTGTAGAGAAAAATGAAAAAGAGAAGTAGCATGGTTTTACTCTTGACATCCACCCAACCCCGCAATACAATACTTGCATATGCAACTATTGGAGGTGCAAGTAATGCTGAAACGAGTTTTTTCTTATATGAGAGAATATAAGAAATATGCATGGTCAGGTTTGTTATGCATTGGCGTGGAGGTGGTCTTAGAGATCACAGTGCCGCTTCTTATGGCGGACCTGATTGACTATGGAGTCACAAATGCGGACGGGACTTATATCATAAAAAAAGGTCTGCAGATGGCACTCTGCGCAGTGTCAGCACTGATCCTTGGTGTCGGAAGTGCAAAATTTTCCGCGCTTGCAGGACAGGGACTCGGTGCAAATATAAGAAAGGCGGAGTACGAGAAACTCCAGTCTTATTCATTTTCCAATATAGACCATTTCAGTGTGTCGTCGCTTGTCACGCGCCTGACGAGCGATGTGACGAACATCCAGAATGCGGTGTCCACCGGTATGCGTCCGTTTGGGCGGAGTCCGGTCATGCTTATTTTTGCGACATCGTTTGCATTCCGGATCAATTCGACGCTGGCGCTGGTCTTTCTTGTGGCACTGCCGACGTTAGCAGTGCTTTTAATTCTTATTATTATCAATGTCGGGCCGCTTTACGGGCGCATGCAGAGTGCGATCGATCAGGTGAACCGGTGTATTCAGGAAAATCTTACAGCAATCCGTGTTGTGAAATCTTATGTCAGAGGCGATTACGAAGTGGAAAAGTTCGGTGTCGTCAATGAAAATTTAAAATCAGAATCTGAAAAAGCATTTGGAACAGCAGTGCTAAATATGCCCGCCATGCAGTTTGTGATGTACGGGACGATCCTTGGAATCCTTTTGATCGGGGGAAGGCTGATCAATGAGGGGCAGATGATGATCGGACAACTCACCAGTTTTTTGAGTTATGTGCTGTTAATTCTTAATTCCCTGATGATGATGTCAAATGTGTTCCTGCTCATGACAAGGTCGCTGGCATCCGCAGAGCGGATCATGGAAGTCATTGATGAAAAAATCGATATCACAGACGAAAATGCAAAAGACATTGCCGTGGCAAAAGGTGAGATCGAATTTGACCATGTGTGGTTCAAATACAAGGACACTGCAAAGGAATATGTGCTCTCCGATGTTTCTTTCCATATCAAACCGGGGCAGACGGTCGGCATCATCGGTCAGACCGGTTCGTCAAAGACTACACTGGTGCAGCTTATCCCAAGGCTTTACGATGTGACAAAGGGCGAGGTAAAGATCGACGGAATCAATGTAAAAGAGTATCCGGTCAGACATCTTCGGGACGCAGTTGCGATGGTACTGCAGAAAAATACGCTGTTTTCCGGCAGTATTATGGAAAATCTTCGCTGGGGCGATGCAGGCGCCACCGAGGAGGAGATGCGGGAGGCCTGCCGCATTGCCTGCGCGGAGGAGTTCATTGAGAAAATGCCAGAGGGCTACGACACCTACATTGAGCAGGGAGGCACCAATGTGTCCGGCGGGCAGAAACAGAGGATCTGCATTGCCAGAGCCATTTTGAAAAAGCCGAAAGTACTGATCTTAGATGACTCCACAAGCGCGGTGGACACCGCGACGGAGGCGAAGATACGAAGCGGGCTTGCAGAAAAACTGCCGGATATGACAAAGATCGTCATTGCGCAGAGGATATCGTCTGTCCGCCATGCTGACCAGATCATTATCATGGACAGGGGGCATGTGGAGGCAATCGGCACACATGAGAGTCTGCTCCGTGACAATCAGATCTATCAGGAAATCTATGCATCACAGAAGGAAGGAGCTGATCTTTAATGGCAAAGTATGTGGGATATAAAAGACCAAAAGATACGAAAAAGACCATGAAGCACTTCCTGACTTATCTCGGTCATTACAAGTGGGCATTTTTCCTTGTGGCAATTCTTGTATTTATCAGTGCGGGGGCAGGAATCTGCGGCACATATCTGATCAAACCGCTCGTCAACAATTTCATTGTGCCGGGAAATATGAAGGGACTTCTTTTGGCAGTCATCGGCATGGGTGTGATGTACCTGTGCGGTGCGCTCGCAACGCTCGGTTATAACCGGCTGATGGTGCACACCTCGCAGAAAGTTGTGAGCGAAATCCGCATGGATCTGTTCCGGCACACACAGAAACTCCCACTGAAATATTTTGACGACAACACGCGCGGCGAGATCATGAGCCATTTTACCAACGATGTCGACACGGTGCAGGAGGCGATGAACAACAGTTTTGCTATGATCATTCAGAGTTTTCTGACATTGTTTGGAACGATCACAATGATGATGGTGCTCAGCGTAAAACTGACCATGCTCGTGGTGGTATTTTTAGTCATTACCTTTTTGTTCATGCAGTACAATGGAAAATGCAGCAAAAAATATTATCACAGACAGCAGCAGGAACTCGGAAACATCAACGGTTTTGTGCAGGAGATGATGGCAGGACAGAAGGTGGAGAAAGTTTTCAACCATGAAAAGGAAAACTTTAAAGAGTTCTGTGAAATGAATGAGCGGTTTCGCAGGGAGTCTACAAATGCACTGGCACATTCAGGTATGCTCGTGCCGGTGATCGTGGCGCTTTCCTATTTTAACTATGCGCTCTCAGCATGTGCCGGCGGCATGTTTGTGATCCGCGGGCTCATGGATTTGGGAAGCCTGTCGGCTTATCTTGTATATGTGAGACAGAGTGCGATGCCGTTAAATCAGTTTACACAGCAGGTCAATTTTCTGTTGTCGGCGCTCTCAGGTGCAGAGCGTATTTTTGACATGATGGACGAGACGGAGGAGATTGACGAGGGAAAAGTGACACTCTGCAATGTCTGTAAAAATGCGGATGGCACACTGACAGAATGCGCGGAAATTACAGGATTGTATGCGTGGAAACTGTCATCAGGAGAACTGGTACTGTTAAAGGGAGATGTGCGTTTCCATGATGTCGTATTCGGCTATGTGTCGGAGAAAACGGTGCTGAACGGAATATCATTGTTTGCAAAACCGGGACAGAAGATCGCTTTTGTCGGATCAACGGGTGCCGGAAAGACAACGATCGTAAACCTCATCAACCGGTTTTATGATATTCAGGCGGGACAGATCACATATGATGGGATCGACGTCAAAGATATTCGGAAAGATGACCTGCGGCGTTCCCTTGCCATGGTCATACAGGATACACATTTGTTTACCGGGACGATCGCAGACAATATCCGTTACGGGAAACTGGATGCGACGGATGAGGAGATCCGGGAGGCGGCGAAGATCGCCAATGCGGATTCCTTTATCAGCCGTCTGCCGCAGGGGTATGACACGATGCTTTACGGAGATGGGAGCAACTTATCTCAGGGACAGCAGCAGCTCATCGCGATCGCAAGAGCGGCGATCGCAAAACCTCCGGTACTGATCTTAGACGAGGCGACAAGTTCGATCGACACAAGGACGGAGCGTTTGATCGAAAAAGGCATGGATGCCATTATGGAGGGAAGAACCGTATTTGTCATTGCACACAGGCTCTCAACCGTAAGAAATTCCAATGCGATCATGGTACTTGAAAAAGGTGAGATCATTGAGCGCGGCAGTCATGACGAGCTTTTAGAGCAGAAAGGCAGATATTATCAGTTATATACAGGACAGTTTGAATTGGAGTGATGTTAGGGTGAAAAATGAGATTTTTGATGTTGAAATGTTAAGAAGACGGTTTATCCGGCCGTATTTTATAGAGCTTGGACTTACGGTGGGACAGGGACAGCCGCACATTTTAAAGGAACTGAGGGAGCACGGTGCAATGAACCAGAAAGAATTGTCTGATGCCTGCCTGATCGAAGTTACGACGATGTCGCGGACGATCGACCGGTTAGAAAAGATGGGACTTGTAAAGCGGGAGAGCAATCCCGCCTGCCGCCGTTCCTGGACGATTGCACTCACGGAAGAAGGATGTGAGATGGCGGATAAAGTTATTGAGATATTTGAGATGACAGATGGTATAATGAAAAGCGGAATGAGTGAGAGTGAGCTGGAAACATTGTCTGCCGGGCTTGAAAAGGTAAAGGAAAATCTGTGGACAGCAATCAAGGATAATGAAGAAAATATGAGGTAAACAAAATACGAACTGAAATCAGATATGGAATGAAATCAAGTGTAATAGTAAACACAGCATTTGACGAAAAGGAGAGAAATGCAATGGGTTATTTAATTTCAGAGACAACAAAAGAAGAACGCGAGAAGATCGTGGCGGAATCACTGGGAAACATTGATGCAGCCTGCGATGGCTGCATGTCCGGACTCGTGGAAATGTACCAGGATTACATCGACGGGAAAAAAGAACTGCGTGAGATCAATATGGAGTTCAATGCCCGCTATGTGAAAAGTGAGGATATGCCGGGAAGGGAAGGCTGTGGATATCAGGGAAGATAAGGAGGAAAATCAAATGAGTTTCGTAAAAGGAATCCATCATGTACGTTTGAAAAGAAGCCAGATTTGAAAAAAAGAGAGTGCGGGCAGCTTTGGCAGCAGATGTTGAAAATTAAAGTCAACTAAAATTTACGAAAAACCAGTTATCAAACCCACCAGGACATGGTATAATGGTAAAAATGTACTATTTATGTGCAGGAGCAAAAGGGGGAGCATAAGTTATGACATTTGCGATTGAATGGCTGGCACTTCACATATTTGGTGTACTTGTGGCTTTTGCTTTACTGGTGATCGTTTTCCGGAAAGAAGATACAAACTATAAAGGGGAGCTTATCCTGACAATTGCCTGCTGTCTGGTGACGCTTGTGGCAAAAAGTATTTACATTGCCGGCGGTCAGAAAGAGACACTGATCGTGATCGGGAAGATGGAGTATCTTGGAAAATGTTTCGGCAATTACTGTGCCCTGATGTTTATAATGCGCTGGAGAAATATAAAAATTCCACAGTGGTTTATCCACACGCTTCTTGCCGTGAATGTGGGATTCTATATTTTGATTGCGACAGTTGATTATCATCATTTGTACTATAAAGATTACTGGCTGTCCCCGTCTAAGGCAATTTTAAGCGGATATACACTGGAAATATCCGCAGCACCAATGTATTATGTCTATATGGCATTTTTACTGGCAGAGATCGTGACCAGTATCAGTATTATCATTTCTTCGTATTGTTCACAGAGAAGTATGCCGAATAAAGGCAAAATTCATTTTCTTATGGTTGCGGCGATGCTGTCTCCAATGATCCTGCTGTCTCTGCGTCTGTTGGGAATCTTAAAAGGCGATGATCCCACGCCTCTTGGAATCCTTTTATCCTGTATATTCCTGAGTATTGCTGTTATAAGATACGGTTTATTTGATCCTGTCAAAAACGCAAAAAATTATATTATTGATAATCTGAACGAAGCATTTGTGGTAACAGATGCGGATCATCATTTTCTTTTCTTAAACCCGATGGCTGAAAATTTTGTCACCGATATTAAAGAGAGTGGCAGCTATTGCGGGGATGGGGAAATTTACGAATTTCTGAAAGGCAGCCAGGGTTTTTTTGACTGGAATAACAGGCATTATCAGGTTGAGGAGACTGCACTGAAAACAGATGATTTCATACAGGGATATATGTTGACGGTTGTTGATATCACAAAGATCATGGAGCAGAACCGTCTGATGAAAGAACTTGTATTGCAGACAGAGGATGCAAACCGTGCAAAGACCAATTTTGTGTCGAATATGTCGCATGAGATCCGCACGCCGATGAATTCTATTGTCGGAATTACAGAGATTTTACTGCGTTCGCATCATTCTCCGAAGGAGCAGGAGTATCTGTTAAATATCCAGAGTTCCGGCCGGGTATTATTAACGATCATCAACGACGTACTGGACTGTTCAAAAATGGAATCCGGGAAAATGCAGCTGTTTGATGAGCCATATGATACATTTTCTCTGTTTCATGATCTAAAGATCAGTATGGAAAACAGGATAGCAAATTGTCCGCTGGAACTGATCTATGATATTGATCCGGATATTCCATGTACATTAAAAGGGGATATGGGACGCATCCGCCAGATCATTACCAATCTGGTAAACAATGCCATTAAGTATACAGAGAAAGGTTCCATACGTTTTACTGTACGTGTCAGACAGAAAAATGCAGACAAAGTCATGCTGTATTATGCGGTGGAGGATACCGGGATCGGAATCCGTAAAGAGGACCAGAAAATACTGTTTGATGCGTTTCAACGTGTGGAAATAGACAGAAACCGTTATGTGGAAGGAACCGGCCTGGGGTTGACAATATCGCAGAATTTAGTCAATATGATGGGAGGAGTTATTGAAGTAGAAAGCGAATATGGAAAGGGAAGTAAGTTCTACTTTACGATAGAACAGACTATTGTTGATCCTACACCAATGTCTGCGGTGAATTATGAACAGCAGAAATCCGGTGTGATTGAAAAAGAGGCAGAGAGTCTGTTCATTGCACCGGGAGCACATATTCTGCTTGTTGATGATAATGACCTGAACCTTGTGGTGGCGAAAGATCTGTTAAAACCGCTTCAGATGCAGATCGATACTGCGGAAAACGGTATGCAGGCGGTCGATCTGGTACAGCGGAATCATTATGATTTAGTGCTGATGGATCATATGATGCCGGTCATGGATGGCATTGTGGCAACGAAAACGATCCGGGAACTGCCGGATGAGAAGTATAAAAAGCTGCCGATCATTGCGCTCACTGCAAATGCAATGGTGGATGCCAGAAAAGAATTTTTGAATGCGGGGATGAATGGATTTGTTGCAAAGCCGATCGATTTCACACGGATCTGTAATCAGTTAAAGCTGTGGCTTCCAAAGGAACTTGTACAGGAAGTTTCCGGGGAAGAAGCAAAGCAGCTGCTTATGAATGATATTTCTGACAGTGAAATACAGCCGGAAAATCCGGAAACCGGATTTTCTTTTGAAGAGGGAGTAAAGCACTGTGGTTCGAAGGCAGCACTGATGAAAACGATCCGGATATTTTACCGTACGATCGACAGTAAGGCAAATAAGATCGAACAGTGCCTGAAAGAGGGCCTGATCAGTGATTATGTGATTGAAGTACATGCGTTAAAAAGTTCTGCACTTCTGATCGGTGCAGTACCGTTGTCGGAGGCAGCAAAGGAACTTGAGGATTATGGAAAACAGGGTAAGACAGAGGTGTTAGAGGAAAAAACACCGGATGTGCTTACCATGTACCGTGATTTAAAAAATATATTGCGCCCCTATGCAGAGAAGGAAGAGGATGCAAAAAAAGAGTTTTCGGACGGGGAGTGGATCACTGCATTACAGCAGATACACCAGTGCATAGAACAGTTTGACCTTGATGGAGTGGATCAGATCATGGAACAACTTGAAGAATATCAGGTTCCGGAATGCATCAGGGAATCCATGGATCAGCTGCGTGTTTATGTGGCGGATGTATCGATGGAAGAGATTATGGAATTGACAGATACCATGACAGAGTTATTGCGGGATTAAAGGCGGTTGGGGTTAAAGTGATCGTAGATCATGCAATCAAGCATAAAACGCCTGTGTTTGTCATGGGAAATGTGGAAGAGCTTGAGAAACTCTGGGAAACACTTCCAAAACAGATGTTTACCGATATTTTTATAAGACCGATCAATGTGGTGGAGATGGTGGAAAACATCAAAAGGCAGATGGATGAATATTATAAAATGAAAAAAAGAACTATTTTAGCGGTGGATGATTCGGGAGTGATCCTCCGGAATATTAAAACACTGCTGGAAGATAAATATCAGGTAATTCCTGTCAATTCCAGCGAGATGGCGATCAAATATCTTGCCTTAAATATACCGGATCTGATCTTGTTAGATTATGAAATGCCAATCGTGGATGGCAAACAGTTTATGCAGATGATTCGTGAAGATACGGAATTTCAGAACATTCCGATCATTTTTCTTACCGGAAAAAACGATGCACAGACGGTTATGGACGTGATGTCGTTAAAGCCGAATGGTTACCTGTTAAAAAGCATGGATGCGCAGAAACTGCATGCAGCGATCGATGATTTCTTTAAAAAACAGACAAAATAAAGGCTGGCCAATCAATAGGAAACGCACAAAGATATGTATGATCCCCCTTAAGCAGACAGGGTAAATGTTTCCAAACTGCTTAAGGGGGATTTTATGTATATAAAACTATATTCCGTAAATGAAAAAGAAAAAAACTAAGAAAAGTTTAATCTTCACAAAATTGACAAATCTGTATGTAATGATAGAATAACTTTGTTGAAAAAGAGACGATAAAAGATGGAAATATGAGGAAATCATGAAGATAAGGTTATATTTTGAAAAAGAGAATCTGATCCGGCTTGCTGTGGCAATGGTGTTTGCAGCAGTGATGTTTGCAGTGATAAGATTTCCGGTATGGGTACTGTTCGGGTTTGGGGTACTTTATTTTGGAATTAAAAGTTTAAAGATTGAATTAAATGAAAAAATGTCATGGCTGTGGAGTGCGATCATGCTTGGGACAGGCGGCATTTTTACAGCATATCATATCCAGTATCTGTTACTGGATGCAGAACTGAGAGCAAAAATATCCGACAATAAAATGTTTTTGAATGTATTGTGCTGTCTGGTAGTTTTTCTGGTCATTCAGATATTTACAAACAATACAGGACTGACCTGTCTGATTTCGCATATTGTACTGTTGTCCCTTGCCGGGATCAACTATTTTGTGTATCTGTTTCGTGGAAATGAGTTTATTTTCAGTGATTTAAAATCTATCCAGACGGGACTTTCCGTAGCAGGGAATTATGAATTTGTTCTGGATGCAAGGGCGGGCTATGTCATACTTCTTTCCACGCTGTATGTTGCATTTATCCGTAAATTACACGTATCCTTTAAGAAAAGGATTCCGATGTCGATCGTGTGCATTTCACTTGCCGTGCTGTGTTGTGTATACATTGGAAAACATACGCAGGGTGTTGTGACGGAGACATGGGAACAAAAAGGAAGTTACAGAAACGGCTATATCTTAAACTTTGTGTTAAGTATCCGCGACTGCTTTATTGCGGAACCGGATGGGTATTCGAAAGAGGCAGTCAAGGAACTTGAGGATCAGTACAGCAAAGAGACGGATACAGTCGCCGGAGAAACGGAGAAGAAGCCGACCATTATTGTGGTTATGAGTGAATCCTATGCGGACCTTAGTGTGGTGGGTAATTTTTCAACCAATATCGATCTGACACCGTTTTACGATTCACTGGAGGAAAATACGATCAAGGGGCATGCGCTCTCTTCCGTGTTTGGCGCCAAAACACCAAACTCCGAGTGGGAATTTTTGACGGGAAATTCCATGGCATTTCTGCCGA
>ENA-ORNF01001171-ORNF01001171.1-human-gut-metagenome-genome-assembly--contig:-NODE-1171-length-23861-cov-2.876880_pt1 | contig 23861 bp, 16 predicted proteins | sample MGYA00242110_ERZ509012 | MGnify/ENA primary metagenome ERZ509012 (study PRJEB26280, sample SAMEA2338714) | human gut metagenome | biome: human gut; feature: human-associated habitat; material: faeces...
TAGTTTTTAAAACTTTTGCAACTTTAAAAAGTGCCACAATTCTAAAATTAGTTTGATTTTTTAAAATTTTTTTTAAAGTATTATATGAAATATTACATTTTTTGCAAAATACAGTTTTTGCCATTTTATTTTTTTTCATATAATCAAGTAATGCGACTATGCATACGATAGTGATTATGCATCCAAAAATATTGATGTATATATTTTTATTTTCAATAAGATATTTTATTATATTATTATTTGTATTAAATGCATTTAAGCTTAAAAGTGCAAAACTTAATATTACAAATATATCAAGTATTACTGTTTTAATTTTACCAATGATGCTTGATTGAACATTACCACCAAATCTATAAGTAGAGTAGTTAGTATATAATATTGAAAGTTCAAGTATTAGTGGAGCAAACATGATATTATATTCTATACCAAGTATTATAAATGATATGCCATTTAATAATTTGTCACTAAATGCATCTAACATTGAACCTAAAAATGTTGATATTTTAAGTCTTCTTGCTAAAAAACCATCAATTGCGTCTGTTAAAAAAAGTATTATTGTAATTAAAGCACATACACTAGGGCCATGGTATACATATATAAATGGTAATGCAAAAGCACCTAATAATCTTGTAGTAGTTATTAGATTTACAAATACAAGTTCAATAATTTTTAATGCACTATATTTCATAAGTATTATTTTATGAAATATTATTTTATTTGTCAATGCAAAGATTTTGTGATATAATTATGTACACATGGGGATGCATTGATTCGACAGGATTATGTTTGGGTAGAATGCAAGTAGTAGGCGTACTTTAAACGTAAAAACAAAATAATCGGAAACGATTTTAATTTTTCTCCAGCTTTTGCCTAAGTTAGGTAAAAAGGAGCTTCCACTTTTAACTTTTGTTCACGAGTTTTAAGAGGGGAGTCATAAAGTGAACTATATTATAAATTTGTTTATGATTTATAACGAATGATTAGTAAACTTTGAATAGTAAGAGAAGTTGGCAATCTACATTATTATTCGAGAATAAAAACCAACTAAACTTGTAGATATTCTATTGGAATGAATCTTGGACAGGAGTTCGCTACTCCTCATCTCCACCAAATATGTTATTTACTCTTTAAAAAGAGTTTTTCTTTTGATATAATTTTATTGTTGTTAATATTGCCCTGTGGCCAAGTGGTAAGGCTCTGGACTCTGACTCCAGCATGCATAGGTTCGAATCCTATCAGGGCAACCATGCCAAAATAGCTCAATTGGTAGAGCAACTGAATCGTAATCAGTAGGTTGGGGGTTCGATTCCTCTTTTTGGCACCATAAAGAAATTTTATTGTATTATATAAATGTTAAAATTAGTTGCGTAATTTCCATAGAATATTGGTAGAATGTACTTACTTAAAATGCTATTATCTTTTTGAAAGGAGAAAGTATGAATTTAGGAAATAAAATAATGACTTTAAGAAAAAAGAATAATCTTTCACAAGAAGATTTAGCAGAGAAAGTAGGTGTAACAAGACAAACAATATCTAAATGGGAACTTGAAGAAACAACGCCAGATATTAATCAAGCAAAGAAACTATCTATGATATTTAATATAAGTCTTGATGAACTTGTTAATAATGATGTAAATAGTATATTAATAGAAAAAGTAAGTAATACAGAAAGACTAGCTGGTATAATTATTAAGATATTAAAGGTATCAGGCATATTACTTATATTATTTATTGTTTTAATGCTTACATTACTTATAATGTTTAATTTTAAAAGATTTAATAATGATAGAGTTATAGTTGGAAAAGCTAGTGTTTCTTGTAAACTTAATAGTGAAGAATATTTATATGAAGTTGAATATAATAAAAACTATCAAGTTATCAATGCTGGAGGAGATGCTTTTATACCTAATCATATAGATGTTGAAAAATATGAAGACATTAATCAAATTATTGCTCATATTGAAGATTATTTTAGTGAACATAATGGTTCTTGTGAAGTTAATTATTCAAAATAAAATAACAGGTTGTAATTAGTGCAACTTGTTTTTAAATAGATGTGTGTTATAATAAATAACTAAAGTGAGGTATATTATGAAGAAAATTGATGTATTAGAAAATGAATTATATGGATGCATATATACTATTCCAAGACTTAAAAACTATGATAAAATATGGTCTAAAATAAGTAATGATAAAGAAATATTAAAGGAAGCAATAACTATCACTAGAGATAAATTTGACGAAAACGACACTGTAGTTGCTCCTACTATATGCTATTCAATATTATTTGATTATGAACAAGTAGATAAAGAAGTATATGAAGATTTAGTAAGAAGTATATATAGTAATAGAGATATTGCAAGAATTGTTATGGATGGAGCATCTAATGGTGGAAACTCATTCTTACTTATGACTTTATGGAATCAAAATTTAAAATTAACTGAAGAACAAAAAGCATTCGCAGTAGATGAAGCAATGAACAAGATAGGTACAGTTCGTTACCAAAATAATAGAGATGAATATAACAAAGCTTTAAAAAATAAAGGAATAAGTGATAAAATGACTATTAATATTCCTGATACTAATATTCCAATTGGACTAGAAACATATTATATGCGTATTAATTATTTAGCATCACTTTTGTCTACAACACAAGCACATGGAACAGGAGAATTTGATATTAGATTTTGGATTCTTAGGAATCCTAATTGGTCAAATCTTGAAAAAGAAAAACTAGTTTATGACTTTTGGTATGATGAAGAAGATTTCAAAACATGCTTAATAGAATGGGAAAGTGCTATTATAAATGATCCTGTAAACTTTAAAGATTCAGAATTCTTATTTGAAACATTTGATATTTATGAATGTACATATCAAATGTTATTAGAATTTTATAAAGATAAAGAAACTGCAGATAGGTTAAATAAAGCTAAAAAAGAAGGTAAGCGAATTATAGCCGTAGGCACAACCAGTGTGCGAACTCTAGAAACTGTAGCCAATAACGATGGCACCATAAGAAGTGAACACGGAAATACCAGTATATTTATTTACCCACCATATAAGTTTAAGTTCGTAGATAGTTTAATTACAAACTTCCACTTACCAGAAAGCACACTACTTATGCTTGTGTCTTCACTTATGGGCAAAGAGAATATGGAAAAGTGTTATAAAATTGCCGTAGACAATAACTACAGATTTTTTAGTTTCGGTGATTGTATGTTTATTAATTAAAGGAAATTATTATGGAAGAAAAATTTAAGTTTAAGGTAAAAACAAAATCTTCAACCTATGCAAGAATTGCAGAATTAACCACACCACACGGGGTTATAGAAACTCCAGTGTTTATGCCAGTAGGCACACAAGGCACGGTTAAAGGGCTAGAACCAGAAGAAGTAGAAAAACTAGGTGCTCAAATTATTCTTGGCAACACATATCACTTATATATGCGTCCGGGGATGGAAATAATAAAGCACGCTGGCGGTTTGCATAAATTTATGGGTTGGAACAAACCAATCTTAACCGATAGTGGCGGGTTCCAAGTTTTTTCGCTTTCTAGTTTAAATAAAATTACAGATAATGGGGTAGAATTTTCTTCTCATTTAGATGGTTCTAAGCATTTCTTTACGCCTGAAAAATCTATTGAAATACAAAACATAATCGGTTCAGATATAGTTATGGCGTTTGACCAATGTTTGGAGCCAAAAGCCACAAAAATCGAGGCTAAAAAGGCAATGGAAAGAACGCTTAGTTGGCTAGATAGATGCTATAAGGCTCAACAAAACCCAAACCAAATGCTATTTCCTATAGTCCAAGGCGGAATGTATAACGACCTAAGGTTAGAGAGTTTAGAAAGAACAGTCCCATATGCAAAAGTAGGATTTTCTATTGGTGGCTTAAGCGTAGGCGAACCAAAACCAAAGATGTACGAAATACTTGATATTTTAGCTCCTAAATACCCAGAAGACAAAGCCCGATATCTTATGGGGGTTGGTAGCCCAGACTGCCTTGTAGAGGGCGTTATTCGTGGAATAGATATGTTTGACTGCGTATTGCCAACTAGAATAGCAAGAAATGGCACAGTATTTACCCATAACGGCAAATTGGTTATAAAAAACGGCAAATATAAAGACGACCACACCTTACTAGACCCAGAGTGCGATTGTTATGTTTGCAAAAAATACACCAAAAGTTATTTGCGTCACTTAATGAACGCAGGCGAAATGCTTGGTGCAAAATTACTTAGTTACCACAACTTGTATTATTTAACCCACCTAATGGAAGATATTAAGCAAGCCATACGAGAAGATAGACTACTAGAATTTAGAGATGAGTTTTATAAAAAGACAGGCTACGACAAGTAGGGCAGGTAATAATCTTACTAAATTTAATAATATGACAATTTTTTTATTTGATTATTATCATAGTAGTATGGTAAAATTAAAAGGTAACGAATATAAGGAGAATAATTTATGTTGAATAATTTTTTACTTGCTGGTGCATCTACAACTAACATTGTTTGGCTAGTAGTTTTAGTAGTTCTAATAGTTGTTATGTTAGTGCTTCCAACAATCACTCAAAACAAAAAAATCAAAGCATATCAAGAAATGCAATCAAGACTAAAGGTAGGAACCAAGGTTCAAACAATTGGTGGCGTTGTTGGTAAAATCGTTAAAATTAAAGAAGCAAACGGAGCAAAAACCGTATTCATCGAAACTGGCGACAAAAACAACAAAATGGTAATAGAATTTGATATTAACGCTATAGCTGGTGTTGTAGAAGGCGTGATTACAACTTCAACTGAAGCAGAAACTGCTAAAACAGAAGAAACAACCGAAGACGCTGAAATGGTTAATGTAGACGCAGAAGAAAAAACTGCAGAACAACCAGAAGAAGCAAAACCAGAAAAGAAATCTAAAAAGAAGTAAAAAATAAAGACCTACAAATTAACGTAGGTCTTTTTCTTTGCCTTGAAATATGTCTGCATTTTCTAAAGTTTGTTCTATTGCATTTAATACTATTTTTTTGTGTTTAGTCCACTGTGGAGCAATTAATAGTTCTTTTGGTGGGTCACCCGTTAACCTATGAATAATAATGTTTGGGTTAAGCCTAGAAATAATTTTAGCAACCATTTTAACATAATATTCTTGAGTGAGTGGGGTATATTTACCTTGGTTAAACATCTCACAAAGTTTTGTGTTTTTTAATACATAGGTCGAGTGAATTTTAATACCTTCTATATTAAGTTTATTAATAAGGTCAACGGTATTTAAAATATCCGTTTCAGTTTCATTTGGCAAGCCAACCATAATATGAGCAACAACTTCAATGTTGTATTTATGAAGAAGGTTCACGGCGGTTATAAAATCATCGGTGGTATAGCACCTATTAATTATTTTTCCAATATCGTCATTAGCAGTTTGCAAGCCAAGTTCAACTGTAACTGGCTTTATTTTGTTTATTTCGCTAAGTAGTTTTACGTTTTCGTTGTTTATGCAGTCAGGGCGGGTAGCAATATCTAGCCCAACAATTCTATCGTCTGCATTTATGGCTTCAAAGTACTTTTTCTTTAAATTGGCTACCGAGTCGTAGGTATTAGAAAAAGCTTGAAAGTAAACTATAAACTTACCAGCTCGAGTGGCCTTATAACTAGATAAATAATTGGTTATTTGCTCTAGGATAGTGGGCTTAGAATTTATTAAATCACCACTACCAGCGGTTGAACAAAATATGCAACCATTTAACCCTTTTTCGCCTGTTCTATTCGGACAAGAGAAATACCCGTCTACGCAAATTTTAAGCGTTTTTGAACCAAATTTATTGGCTAAATAGCGGTTTAACTTATTATATCTTGTCTTAAACATTAAATCTCTTAGTTTTATATAAAATAGAGTAAACAATAGATTGGAAAACAATTATAAGTGAGTCTACACTAGGCAGTAGCCACAACAAGTGGTTATAATCTTTTTGTGAAAATTTAGTAAAGCCATTTAATATATTAAAGGTGTAAATTATATTTAAGCAAACTATAAAAAACAAGCAAGCAAATATAAGTGAAATTAATGCCGAATATTTTGGCGTTACTTTTTTAGTCTTATTATTTAAGTACACAATGGTGTAAAAAATAGGTAATACAAGCGTTACAATTCCAGCAAAAATGTAATAAATAAATGCTGGTAATGATGTTTCTACCATATCTAAGTTATTAAGCCCAGTGTTGTTTGCAATTAAATAGGTAAGTGCTAAGGTTGCTAGCATAACCAAGCAAACTATCCAACTTGTGGCAAACTTAATTTTATTAACAAGCAATTTTTTCCGTTCTTTAATTGGTGTTATAGTAGGTTTTGTGTATTCACGAACCTCAATACCAAGACTCCCCATATTAGCCTTCAAATCGTCATAACTTAAGGCTTCTTGTGGTGCATTAGATGTAGTTTCTACTCGTTTTACAGTGTCATAGTTATTTTTAGTGTAACTAGAAAGTTGATTTAGTTTTTCTTTGTGCTCTGGGTCGGTATATGTGCCAAGGTTAAATGGAGCCAAATCACTTTCTTGACTTGTCCATTCCTTTAATTCTGGAGCGTTAGAAGTTTCGCTTGGTTCGTTAGAATTTAAAGTGTCTTCACCGAAAATACTTACAGGCTTAACATCGTCGTCTTCAGCAGAATTATCTATATTAGATACATCCATAAATTGATTAGGAACAACAAAATCGCCATCGTCTTCGTTAGATGTGTCACTAAAACCAAAATGCAATTTACCGCTAGAAACAGGTTCTTCAGGTGGGGTAGACTCATCTTCGATTTCGCCATCGTCGTCATTCATTGGGTAGTTGGTGAAAAATCTAAAGTTGTTTTCTGGCTCAGTGTTTTCAGGTTCTGGCGTTATAATGGTTTCTGGAGTAGGGGGTTCTAGGTTTTTATTATCCACCGTCACATTGTCTGCGTCTGCCACGCCATAAGCAATACTATCAAAATAGTTCTCGTTCTCATTTTTCTTGTATTTAGATAAATCAGCACCTTCAAACCCTTTAAATATAGAATAACTTTCGTCTTCGTTACTATCGTTAGGATTTTCAGTAGGTTGTGGGGTAGACGCATTAGAAAACAAATCTATCTGGTTTTCGTCTGTCTTATAATAGTCAGATAAAAGTTCTGCGTCCTTTTCGTCTAGGTCGTCTATCTCAAAATCTCGTGGAGCATAATCTTCGCTTGGCTTTTCGTCGTCGTTATTAAATATGTTTAATTGAGCCGTATCCGCTTCGCCAACTGTTTCTGGCAAAACTGGGTCGTCATCATTTTCAGATGCAAACTCGTTTCCTTCAGATTCTGCTAACTTATCAATAGAGATATCTTCGCCGTCTTCGGCTTTTTCTAAAACTGTTGGCTTAGAGCCCATCAAACTATCTATTATGTATCTAGAATTAAACCAGTCCTGCATACTGTTGTCGTAACTTTCTCGACCCTTTTTAGTTAACTTATAATAATGACGCTTTCCACCAATATCGCTATTTTTCCAATACGCCGTTATGTAGCCTTGGTTTTCTAGCCTTTTTAAGCAACTATACAAAGTAGGCTGTTTTAATTCGTATGTGCCTTGGCTTTTTTGTTCAATTTCCTTTATAATCTCGTAGCCGTATTTGTCGCCCGTTGTTAATGTCTTTAAAATTATGGTGTCTACGTGGCCACGAATTACATCTGAATCAATACTCATAGCAAGTTCTCCTTGAACTTAAATAGTGTTCTAATTAATTATATATTAAAACAAACCAACAAGTCAAACAAAGAAAAATAGTTGCATAACTAATTTTATTAGATTAAAATTAATGTATGGTAAAAATTTCAAAATTAATCAGAGCAAAACGAAAGACGTTATCTATAATGGTTATGCCAAATGGCGAAGTCGTTGTAAAAGCCCCAATTGGGCTAAGCAATGAAAAAATTTATGCCTTTTTAGAAGAAAAACAGAAATGGATAACCACTAAGCAAGCAAAAATAGAAACCAATAATAACCGCTTTAGCGATGTAATTTCTTATAAAAAAGTGATGTATCTAGGCAAAATTTACACTGGTATATTTACAGACAATGTGTCAAAAATAACCCTAGGCGATAACTATCTATACGTGCCAGCAAAATATAATACCGACAAAATCAATAAAAAACTAATTTCTTGGTACAAAAAACAAGCAGAAACGGTGCTAATAACTCGCACAACCCAAATATCCGAGCAAGTATACATAAAGCCCACAATGGTCAAAATTACTGGCTCTAGAGGGCGGTGGGGTGCCTGCAATAATAAACACCAAATATTCTTAAACTGGCGTAGCATAATGTTGCCACCACACTTATTAGATTATGTTATAGTTCACGAACTTTCACACATATTAGAACTAAATCATAGCCCTAAATTCTGGGCAATTGTAAACAAAATCTTGCCAGACTCGTCTAAACGCAAAGCCGAAATGAAAAACTACGGCTTCTTGCTTAAGATGTTTTAATTAGTGTTAATCGTATTTGACTTTTTGTAGCATTTACTAACCGCCAAGTGTTCACCAAGTAGAGTAATAGAGTCATAATTATTGCTAGTTGGTTGCATTGGTTGTTTCTACTGCGTATTTATTAACTGCGTTAAATTTGTTATATTATGATAACAATCAACTGGCAAATTTAAGATGTTTACCAGTAAATTTAATTTACAGATTTTGCATCACTCTAGCGAGTTTTCACCCTTTATGTAAAATTTTCAAATAGTCTTGATTTTTTAATTAAAATTGCATATAATAAATGTATAAGGTTTGGAACTCAGAGCTTCGTGCTCTAATTGGTTCTAAACCTTTTTCTTTAGTGATGGTTTTTATAAAAAGTGTTGACTTTCTCGTCAATTTGGCATAAACTCTCTATAAGAAACCAACAGATGATGCACCTAATGGTGTTTAGGCGTAATGCTTGCTGTTGGTTTTTTTATTGCTTAATTTCCATAAATCTTACAAAGTAAAAAATTTGATTTTGACATTTACCTAACATTAATATTTATGTGTAGACAAATTTTGTTATAAATTTATCAATTTAGGGTAGGGTGGAACTAGCCCTAATCTGCATTGTCTTTTGCTTAATTTTTTCTACAAACCCACGCAAAAAACTTGCCAAAATTTACTCAATAAAAAACCCGTAAACTCACGGAAAAATCTAACAATCAGCCACAAAAACCCGCCGAAACAGACGAGCAACTCCTAATTCAACACTTCGCAAAAGACAAGTTTTACGAAAAGAGAGATACAAAAATGCGGGTTTTTAGCGGTTTTTACCAGTATTTTACGAAATCTTTAAAAATTATACATATTTAATATAGTGTAATTTTTGGTAAATTTTATAGTTTTTACGAAATGTTTTGTGTGTAATTTTTTAAAATTTTAAAATTTTGATTTTTTGGCTGGTTTTATAAAAAATTCGGTCAATATTTTACTCTTTATTTATCGCCTATTCTGGCTCAGCCTGTTTTGTATAATTTAGGCGTGCCACGCAAAATTTGCGGTAATTTTATCTAATATATTGTCGGTCATTCTGAGTCAGATTGTGCGACGCTAATTTGCGAGTTCACACAAAATTACTAATAAAATTACGGTTATAAAAATTTTTAATTCTGGCTCAGATTGTCTATTTATCAAAATTTAAATTTAGACGCTCTCACACAGAATTGTAAAAATTCGACAGGCTAATTATAAGCCCAAATTTTGCTAAAACTCTAAATAATTAAAATTTAAGATATCACACAAAATAATGCAAATTTTACTTTACATAGATTTAACCCATTTTGTGTCAGACCGCCTAAATTGCTAAAACTAATTTTAGACGGTTTCATCCAGAATACAAAATTTTGCACACACCAATAAATTATCATATACTGTAAAAAACGCTACAATTATAGTAAATAATTAGTCGTCATTCTGTACAGACCCTAGCATCAAATTGCCACACAGTAATCTTATCCATTCTGCCACAACTTGTGCAAACCATTATCATACAATCTCACACAGAATAGCCACGCAACTAATCATTAGTCAGAGCGTCAATTTCGCCACAGCCTGCCACTAATAACGTAAAAATTATTTTGCGAAAAGTTGCAAATTTATTTGTCAAAAATTTTTAGGTTTGGTATAATTAAATTATGAAAACTTATTTTGATTTAAGAAGCCAAAATGCAATCTCACGTGAACGAGATGTTATAAAAAATCTACCAGATTTTGCCACCGACTTTTTCGTTGGAATTGAGCAAACTACTTCCCCACTCACAAGGCTAAATTATGCTTATGATATGCGGTTATTTTTTGATTACCTTGTAAACGTGCAAAATTTATTTGACGGCAAAACTGTTAAGCAACTGGTTGTGACAGACCTAAACAAGGTTAAAGCCAGCCATATTGAACGTTTTTTGAGTTATTTATCTAGCTACACTGACGACGAAAACAAGTCTATTCAAAATGGCGAGCAAAGCAAGTCTAGAAAACTAAGCACAATTAAAAGTTTTTTCAAATACTACTACAATCACGACCTAATAAACGAAAACGTGTCTAGCAAAGTGGATATGCCAAAACTGCACGATAAGCCGATTATAAGACTAGAAGCGGACGAAGTTGTAAAATTACTCGAGAACGCCGAAAATGGCGCCAATTTGACAGATAGAGAAAAAGCCTACCATCAATATACCGTTAAGCGTGATGTGGCTATTTTAACCTTAATGCTTGGCACTGGCATACGTGTTAGCGAGTGTGTTGGGCTAAATTACGATGATGTAGATTTTGAGATAGACGGAATTAATATAACAAGAAAAGGTGGCAACCAAGAAATTGTATATTTTGGTGAAGAAGTGGAAACGGCACTCCGAAATTATATGCGAGAACGCCTTGAGACGATTTCACCTAAAATAGAGCCAGCGTTGTTTTTGAGTATGCAACAAAAACGAATTAACGTGCGTACCGTGCAACTACTAGTGAAAAAATATGCAAGCATAACCACCCCACTTAAAAAAATTACACCACACAAATTAAGGAGTACTTACGGCACATCTCTATATAAAGAAACCAACGATATCTATATTGTGGCGGACGTACTTGGTCACAAAGACGTAAACACAACCAAGCGTCACTATGCTGCCATTTCAGACGATATAAGGCGAAATGCTGCCAATAAAGTTAAACTAAGAGATTACTAAATTCTGCCTAAACTCGTCAAAATAAAAAAGTCACCAATTTATATGGTGGCTTTTATTTTTATATTATCAATTGTTTCTTGTGGTTTATTGTTTTGGACATATTTAACCATCACAAACACTTTTGCTTACAAACTCCCCGCTAAAACCAATTAATATTTAAAACATAAAAAAACTTGAGAATTGTCTCAAGCCTTTTATCTATCTGTTGGATGCTCGTCATCGTCGTCAAGCCCATACATTTTGTATAAGTCTTGCAATGTCAACCCAGTCTTTGCGTCTACCCCATCTATACCTATAGATACATAACCTTTATCGTCTGTGTTATACATATCAATACATTTCATACAGTTATCACAAATTTTAGATGGGTCTAGGTCGCAGATATAATCTTCAATATCGGTAGATTCGTCTAATTCTTCGTGACCGTGATGATGGTCGTGACCGCAACAGCAGTCGTCTTCGTGATTATTTATATGGTTATTTTTCATATTTTCTCCCTCTAATAATCATTATACACCATATTTTAGATAATTTCAATTATTATTCTAAAACCCCTAAACAATTGTTTACAAGCCTAAAAAATTATGTTACAATAATATTTGGTAAGGAGAAAATTATGGCAAAGAAAACAACCGGAAAATTAGATTTAACAGTTCAATTTATTAAGGACTTCACAAAAAAGCATCACTACCCACCTACAGTTAGAGAAATTTGTGCTGGTGTTGGCGTTACATCTAGCGCAACTGCACAATACTATCTAAATAAACTAGAGGATATGGGCAGAATTAGAAGGGCAAGCACCAAAAATAGAGCGATCGAAATTATTGGTCCAGACGCAGACGATTTGACTGAATTAAACGATACAAATGTTGAATATATTCCAGTAGTTGGCAAAGTTGCAGCAGGCATCCCTATTCTTGCAACCGAGAATATCGAAGAAAGAATACCAATGCCAAAGGCTATGTTTAGAAAGACTGATGAAGACTTATTTGCACTAAATGTATCTGGCGACAGTATGATTAACGCTGGTATATTAAATGGTGATAAAATTATCGTTAGAAAACAAAACACAGCCGAAAATGGCGAGATTGTAGTTGCTTTAATAGACGATAGTGCAACAGTAAAACGATACTACAAAGAAAAAGACCTATTTAGATTGCAACCAGAAAACGACTTTATGAATCCAATTTATGTCAAGGAATTAGAAATAGTTGGCGTTGTAGTTGGTCTAATTAGAAAATTTTAATTAATTTAAAAACCCTTAGGATTAATTTCCTAAGGGTTTTTTATTTTTTAATTTTATTAATTTAAACTTATTCAGTAACAACGCCAAGTTCTACTAATGTTTCTTTAATTTTATCTGCTGCTTCATCCATAAGTTCTTCGGTGTAACTAGTTCTAATTAAGCACTCATTTGCAGGAGTTGCTGGTGGCAATACAGAGTTTACATACACACCTTTTTCAAATAACATCTTGCAAGCGGTTAAGGTTGTAATTGGGTCGCTTGTAATAATGCTAATAATTGGAGTTTTACTTTCTTTAAACTTAATACCACGCTTTCTTAATGCTTCACGCATATAATCAGCAATTTCTAGTAGGTGCTTTCTTCTTTCTGGTTCTCTTTTTATAATCTCTAAAGATTTTCTAACCGCAGCAATTGCTGTTGGTGGAATACTAGCAGCAAAAATAAATGGTCTTGAAGTATGTCTTATATAATCTATAACTTCGTGGTCACCAACGCAGAACCCGCCAAGTGAAGCAAGCGACTTAGAGAATGTTCCGGTAATTAGGTCCACTTTATCTTCTAAGCCATAATACTCAGCAGTACCCCTGCCATTCTCGCCTAAAATACCAAAGCCGTGAGCGTCATCCACCATAAGCCTTGCGTTATATTTTTCTTTAAGTTCTACTAGTTTAGGAAGATTGCAAATTTCACCACTCATAGAGAATACTCCATCTGTAACAATAAGTATTCCCTTTTCTGCTGGAATATTTTTAAGTTTTTCTTCTAGGTCTTCCATATCGTTATGCTTAAATCTTACCATATCGGCATAGCTAAGTCTAATTGCATCATAAATACTTGCGTGGTTTTCTTTATCGCAAACAACCACATCACCTCTGCCGGCAATAGCAGAAATTACACCAAGGTTTGTTTGGAACCCAGTACTCATAGAAATACAGTCTTCTTTACCTAAAAAGTCTGCAAGTTCTTTTTCCATTATAACGTGCTCAGACAAAGTGCCATTTAAAAATCTAGACCCAGAGCAACCAGACCCAAACTTTTCGGCAGCCTCAACAACCGCTTCTATAACTTCTGGGTTAGAAGTTAAGCCTAAATAGTTGTTAGAGCCTATCATAATTTTTCCTTCCATATTAACCACAGTATCTTGCTTGGTTTCTAGAACGTGAAAATAAGGGTATATCCCTGCTTTTTTATATTCATCTGCCGTTTTAAATTCATGGCACTTGGTAAATAAATCCATTTCTTTCTCCTTTCAAGTTAAATATATATATAAATCTATTATACCAAATATTTATTATAAAAGTAAAACGAAAAAAACGTCTTTATTTGTTTAAATTAGAAAGATAGTTAATTAACTCTATAGCAAATAACTTAACTTGGTTATAGGTTGTTCCGCCTTGAAAATACGCTATATATGGGTCTTTAACTGGTCCATCTGCACTAAGTTCTATGCTAGAGCCTTGAACGAACCCACCACTTGCCATAATAATTTCAGAGTCGTATCCTGGCATACTAGCAGGTTCTGGCACAACAAAACTATCTATAGGCGAACACTGTTGCACAAGCCTAATAAAACTAATCATTTTATCTCTATTATTAAACTTAACCCTTCTTATAAGGTCTTTTGGTAATGAATACGCCACTGGGTTTGTTTCTATATTAAAGTAATCTAGCACCGCACCCACAAGCATAGAGCCTTTAATAGCATTGCATACAACACTAGGAGCAAGCCACACACCTTCAAAAAATGATTGATACCCGTATGCGTAAGACCCTACCTCACTGCCAAGCCCTACACCATATAGTCTGTTTTCTATTAATGTTATAAGGTCGGCTCTACCAACAATATATCCACCAGTTGGAGCAAGCCCACCGCCAGCGTTTTTAATTAGAGAGCCAACCACAATATCCGCACCCACATCTGTAGGCTCTTGTTTATCTGAGAACGTTCCATAACAGTTATCTATAAAGATTATAATAGATGGGTCGATACTTTTTACTAGTGCAATTGCATTACCAATCTCTTTTATACCTAATGTATCTCTATCTTGGTACCCTGCACTTCGTTGAATGTACACAAGTTTTGGCTTACGCTTTTTAATCTCTTTTCTAATTGTTTTTGTATCAAACTTATTATTAATAAGGTTTATATAACTAAACTTTATATTAAAGTCTTTAAGAGAGCCGATGTTGTTGCCATATACAGCAGACTGCAAACTATCATATACATTGCCTGTAATAGATATAAAGTTATCTCCTGGTCTAAGCACTCCAGATAAAGCAACATTTAATGTATGAGTGCCAGATGTAAGTAATGGACTTACTATAGCCCCATCACAATGGAATATACTTTTAAATATGTCGCTTAGTTTACCTTTTGCAGTGTCGTCATAGCCATATCCTGTAGAACCCGCAAAATTAGATAGACCTACTCTTGCGTCCTTAAATGCGTTCAAGACTTTTTCTTGATTTGCTAGACTAATTTCTTCCATTTGTTTAAATTTGCTGTTTAGTTTTCTTTCTATTATATTAATTATTTCCATTTGTATCTCCTAAAAAATTGGTCACTAGTTTTTCTATTTTTGTATAGTCGGTTGGCTTAACCCATATTAGGTTATCTACACGCTTAAACCATGTAACCTGTCTTTTTGCATAATTTCTAGAATGTTGTTTTATTTGATTTACCATATCATCATAACTAATCTCACCACGTAAATATGGAAATATTTCCTTATATCCTATAGCCCCAGCACTTTGAGAATTGTTATTAAGACCATAATTAGCAATAAGGCTTTTACATTCATCTATAAGCCCTAAGTTTAGCATTTCGTCTACTCTTGCGTTTATTCTATCATATAAAACACTTCGCTCTACATCTAAGCCTAATACTAACGCATTATATGGTTTTTCTTGTGGAGCGTAATTAAACTCACCTGTGGTGTCTATTACTTCTAACGCTCTTATTACTGCCTTGGTTTTAGACTTGTCTATATTCTTTGCAACATCTGGAGCCTTAGACTTTAATATATCGTAAACATAATCCGCACCAAACTTTGTGCATAAATCAGTGTAATATTCTCTAGTTTTGCTAGACTTATCCACATTATGAAAGTTATAACCATTTAATAAACTAGATATATATAACCCAGTGCCACCAACAATTATTGGTAACTTACCCCTAGTGGTAATATCGGCTATTATATTTTTTGCTTTATCTACCCATTCAGCCACGCTAAAATTATCGGTTGGGTTCACTATGTCTATAAGATGATGAACAACACCTTGCATTTCAGCATTTGTTACTTTTGCCGTTCCTATATTCATAGCCTTATATATTTGCATACTGTCTGCCGATATTATTTCGCCATTAAATTCTTTTGCTAGTTTCACCCCAAGCGAAGTTTTGCCACTTGCCGTTGGCCCAACCACTACAACAATTTTGGGTTTTACACTATTCTCTTGAACCATCTTTCAAGTTCCTTTCTTTCTATTTTTATAACCACTGGTCTGCCGTGTGGGCAAAGTAGCCTGTTGCCACCCTGCTTAAAACTATTTAGTAATTTTTCTATTTCGTCGTCTTTAAGTGGGTCACCACCTTTAACTGCACTTTTGCACGCCATTGTGGCTATTCTATCCTTAAATATATCTTTTAAGGTTATTTCCTTTGAAGATTTTATGTCGCCTAGTAGTTCGTTAAAGAAATCTTTTAAATTAATGTTAGACAATAAATATGGCACTGTAGTAACCTTATAGTCGCTGTCGCCAAATTCTTCTAGGTAAAAACCAACCGATTCTAGGTTACCTTTAATTCTTTCTATATATTCCTTTTCGTTATTATTAACCGAAAAACTATATGGCAATAATAAGGCTTGGGTTTCTACGGCGTCTAACTTTATTTGTTTGTTTAGTTTATCAAACAATAGTCGTTCGTGACCAGCGTGTTGGTCCATAAAGAATACATTGTCGTTTTCTTCTACAATTATGTATGTGTTAAAGACAACACCAACGACTCTACTAGAGGCAGTTGTATGTTCTAGCACAAGTTGCTCGCCCGCTTCTTGCTTATCGGTTAGCCTATCTAGCAGACTGCTACCAATTCTAGCACCATCGGCAAGTTTATCACCATTTGCACCTAAAAAGCCCATAGCATTAAATATGGCTTTTTGCTCTTTCTTTTGTTCGTCGGTCAATTGTATGGTTGGCTTTGGTGAACTATAAGAATACCCACCAGAATACGACCCAGAGTAAGATTTTTTAGGTTCTTCACTAATAGGGCTTGTCTTTGGGGCTTCGTAAGACACTTGTGGTTTAATGTCCGTGGTAGTTGGCGAACTTAATACTACTTCAGCGGTAGGTTCTGAGTAGGTAAACTCTTTAACTTCTGGCACCACATCTTCGGTTTTATCAAACTCGGTGCTGGTTTCTATATTTTTAGTGCAGTCTAGACTATTTAGCCTACGGTTAACGGTTTCGTATACTTTAACATAGATATCGCTACCATTTTCAAACCTAACTTCTTTTTTGTTTGGGTGAACATTTACATCCACCTTAGAATAGTCTAGGTCTATATACAAGCAAAACAATGGAAACTGCTTTTTCATTAGCATTTCGCCATAAGCGTTTTGCACTGCAGAACTTATTGTTGTGTTTTCGATAACTCTGTTATTTATAATTATGGTCTGGTAGGTGCGGTTTGGTTTAGATATTATTGGCGAACCAATATACCCATAAACTTTAATGTATCCGTAGTCAGCGTCTAATTCTAGTGAGTTTTCTACCACTTCTTTGCCATATATTATGTATAGGGCATCTAAAATACCCTTACCAGAACTTAAATATTTAATTTTGCCGTCTATAATATACTTAAATGAAACCATAGGGTTAGCCAAAATAAACCTAGCCATAAGCGAAGTAATTTCGCCTTCTTCGGTTTTTGGTTTCTTTAAAAATTTTGCACGTGCAGGAACATTAAAAAATAAATTGCGAACAGTAATATCGGTGCCATCAGCACAACCAATTTCGGTTGGGTTGCCAACTACCGCACCGCCACTAATTTCAATCTTGCCACCAATTTCGCTAGTTGGCTCTTTACTAATTAAGGTAACTTCACTAACCGCACTAATACTTGCTAACGCTTCACCTCTAAAGCCTAATGTTTTAATTGCAAATAGGTCGTCTTCATTTTTAATTTTGCTAGTAGCGTGTGGTAAAAAAGCAAGACGCAAATCATCGTAGTTTATTCCGCATCCGTTATCAGTAACATTTATTTTTGAAATGCCACCATTTTCTATAGCCACGGTAATCAAACTAGCCTTTGCATCAATACTGTTTTCAACAAGTTCTTTAACTATGCTTGCTGGTCTTTCTACAACTTCACCAGCGGCAATTTTGTTAAAAATACTTGGCGATAGGCAATTTATTCTCATAATGTTCTCCTTATTGTTTTTTTACTTTATCACAAAGATTTTGCAAGGTTGAAAAGGCAACTAATGGCGTTATTGTGTTCATATCTAAATCGCTTAAAACACTAATAACTTCGGCTATGTTCACATTTTGCTTTGTCTTTGTGTTTTTAATTACTTGGTCGTAACTAATATTTTCTTTGGTATCGTTTGCTTCTTGAACGGCTAATATTTCTTTTGCTCGGGTTATAACTGACCTTGGAAGACCCGCTATACTTGCTACCTCTATACCAAAACTTCGGTTAGCACTACCTCTTGCAATTTTGTGCAAGAATACAATTTCATCGTTTAATTCTTTAATTAATACTCTATAGTTTTTGACACCAGCAATTTTGCCTTCTAGTGTAGTTAATTCGTGGTAGTGTGTTGCAAATAATGTAAGCGTGTTTAACTTACTTGAAATGTGTTCAAGAACAGCCCATGCTATGCTTAACCCATCGTAGGTGCTGGTGCCTCTACCAATTTCATCTAAAATTAGTAAACTTTTGTTAGTTGCGTTGTTTAATATGGTTGCAACTTCGCTCATTTCAACCATAAAAGTGCTTTGACCAAACGCAAGGTCATCACTTGCACCAATTCTTGTGAATATTCTATCTGTTATAGCAATTCTAGCCTTTCTTGCTGGCACAAACGATCCAATATGAGCAAGCAATGTAATTACAGCCACCTGACGCATATATGTGCTTTTACCAGCCATATTAGGACCTGTTATTACCATGGTGCGGTTTTCGTTGTGGTCAAGTAACGTATCATTTGGAACAAAACTTGCGTTTTCTAGTAAACTCTCCACAACTGGGTGTCTGCCGTCTATAATTTCTATAGAATCTACAGTGTCATCTATTTCAGGACGAGTGTAGTTGTTTTCTATTGCTGTGTTTGTTAGTGTTATCATAGCGTCCACAGTAGCAATAGCCTTGCTGGTGGTTTGAAATGCCGGAATAAACTTCATTAAGTATTCCTTAATTTGATTATACAACTTTTCTTCAAGGGCTAAGGCTTCCACTTGGCTATTTAATATTTTTTCTTCTATTTGCTTTAGTTCTTCACTAATATACCTTTCACCATTTGTTGTGGTTTGACGGCGATTCCAACTTGCAGGAACCATACTAACCTGACTTTTAGAAACTTCTATGTAATAACCAAACACGCGATTATATGAAACTTTTAGGTTTCTAATGCCGGTTTCTTCTTTTAACTTGCCTTCTAGTTCAAGTAGTATCCCTTTACCCATTTCTTTTGCCATTCTGTAGGTGTCTAGGTCGCTATCGAACCCCTTTAAGATATAACCCCCATCTTTTAGGTTGGTTGGTGCATCTGGAGAAATACTAGAGTCTATTAAACTGGTTATTTTATCGGTTTCCATAATGTTATTTACGGCGTTTACAAGTAAGTCCTTTTTAACAAACTTTGATAAAATTTCCTTAACTCTTTTGCAAGATTTTAACGAGCCAGATAGGTTTAAACAATCTTTAGGCGTAATATTGCCGTATGCAAGTTTACCGCTAATTCTTTCTATATCAAACACGGTTTTAAGTGCTTCAGATAGTTCGTCTTTAAATATAGCGTTAGTCATTAGTTCTTCTATAGCGTCTAGTCTATCATTAATGGTTTTGCTAACGGTTACTGGGTTTGTGAGCATTTCTCTAACAAGCCTTGCACCCATATTGGTTTTGGTTTTATCAAACAAACCTAAAATAGACCCCTTTTTAGACTTAGTTGTCATATTTTCGGTTAATTCTAGGTTGCGTCTGGTGGCAGTATCTAAATACATATATTCAGCTGGTTTTTCTACCACAATTTTATTAATATTTGTTAAAACTCGCTTTTGAGTTTCGTCTAAATAATCAAGTAAAGCCCCTAAAGCCATAACGCCAAGTTTGTGGTCTTCGGTTATATCAAATACCGATAAACTATTAACATTAAATTGCTTTTTAATAAGCCTTTCTGCTCTAGTGAACTGAAAACTTATAGGCTTATATTCATTAAATTTAGGCAACAACCCCACTCTTGTGCTAGACAATTTATACTCCACTTGTTTAGCGTCTGCATTGACTAAAATTTCGGCTGGTTTTATTCTAGATAAACTATCTTCCAATGTCTTTTGGTCTTCTGCCATAATAAGTTTTAAGTCGCCAGTAGTAATATCTGCATAAACTATACCAAACTTACCAGAACCACCTGCAACGCTTAATATGTAGTTATTTTTCTTTTCGTCTAATTGGTCAGTTAAGGTTCCTGCGGTTACAACTTTAATTACCTTTCTATCCACAAGTTGACCTTTAGTTGGTTCAGTTATCTGCTCGCAGATTGCAACCTTGTAGCCTGCTTGCACAAGTTTAGGTATATAATTATCTACAGCAAAAATAGGTATACCACACATAGGTATACGCTCATCTTCGCCCCCATCTTTACCAGTTAAGGTTAGGTCCAACACCTTTGAAGCAATAACGGCGTCTTCTCTAAACATTTCAAAAAAGTCGCCCACTTGATAAAATAGCAGTGTGTCTGGGTATTGCTTTTTGGTGTCGTCATATTTTGTCATCATTGGAGAAGCCATTAGTCATTTTCTCCTTTTAGTTTTCCATATAAAACGGTTAACTTTGAATTGGTTACTATTGCGTCTACAAACTTGCCTATATAGTCTTCAACCGCTTCAGTTTTTGGTAATGAGATATTAATATTTTTGTTTTGTTCGGTTGTGCCAACTAAAAACATTTTGTTGGTGCCTTCTATTAATACTCTTACGGTTTTGCCTATCATACTAGCACTAATATTAGATGCAATTTCTCTTTCACGGTTAATTAGTTTTGTTAATCTTTCGTGCTTAATAGCACTTGGCAAATGCCCATCCATAGTGTATGCTACAGTCCCTTTTCGTTTGCTGTATATAAAACTAAATATTTGTTGGTAGCCAACTTCTTCAATTAGTTTCATAGTGTCATTAAATTCGTCTTCGGTTTCGCCAACAAAGCCCACTATAATATCGGTAGTAAGCCCAATATCTGGCATAGCGGTTTTTAGTTTTTTAACAATATCTAGGTAGTGTTCCACGGTGTATTTTCGGTTCATTCTAGTAAGGCAAGAGTTGCTCCCGCTTTGAACTGGCAAATGCAACGAGTGGCAAATATGCTTGCCGTTTGCCATAACACTTATAAGTTCATCAGATAAGTCTTTTGGGTGGCTTGTCATAAACCTTAATCTAAATTCACCTTCTAACTCGTCTATCTTTTTAAGTAGGTTTGGAAAGTTTATATCTGGGTCAGCTAGGTCGTTTCCGTAACTATTAACATTTTGACCAAGCAAGGTTATTTGCTTGTAACCTTGGTTTAATAGGTCCTTACACTCAGCTATAATTTCTTCTTCGCTTCGGCTAACTTCTCTGCCTCTAACATAAGGCACAATGCAATAAGTGCAAAAATTGTTGCAACCAAAAGAAATATTAACCCATGCATTCACACCACTGGTTCTATACATTGTGTTAATATCTTCATCCAATCTTTTGTCTAATATTTCAATTTTTGTTTTGTGGGTGCGGATAAATTCCTCAAATAAAGCCTTAAAGTGAGCAAGGTTATGCGTGCCAATAATAATATCTATTTGAGGGAACTTGTGTTTTAATTCTTGTGCTTTGCCCTCTTGTTGAACCATACAACCAACAAGAACAACACACTTAACCACCCCATTAATTTTAGCATGCTTAAGGTTACCAACAAAACTTTCTATTTTTAATTCGGCAGACTCACGAATAGCACACGTGTTTAGCACAACAATATCCGCCTCAGTAGGTGCGTTTGCTGGTTTCATTCCGTATTCTTCCAATACGCCTGCAATCTTTTCACTTTCGTGAACATTCATCTGACAACCAAATGTCTGAATAAAATAAGTTTTAAAATTATTTAAGTTTTTTTCTAAATTTTCCATAGATAAAATTATATAATAATTACTTACAATTTTCAATCTTTTTTCCAAATTTTCGCATATACTAAAAATTTTGTCGCATAATAAAAATAATGGAGAAATATAGGGTAAAAAAGAAAGGAAAAATCTTTAAGCGATTTATGCTTGTAAGCCTAATTATTATGGTGATATTGTCCACCATAATATTTACAGGCTTTTACGCAATTACAGCGGACGCTAAACTAGATTACACAAAACTAGATACCACTAAAAAGAATATAATTGTTCTTGCAAATAACGGCAGTGAAATTGGTGGAGATTTTGGAGCAACCGACACAACTAATATAAATAACAACACCAAAAACGCCTTTATAGCCAAAGAAGATAAACGGTTTTACTCGCACCACGGTGTAGACTATATAAGAATGGCTGGTGCACTAAAAAATAACATATCTACCCACTCGTTTGGCGAAGGCGGGTCTACAATAACCCAACAATTAATTAAAAATACACACCTATCGCAAGACAAAACCATAAAACGAAAACTAAATGAAATTAAACTAGCAAAAGAACTTGAACGCAATTTTTCTAAAGAAGAAATTTTAGATACATACTTAAATAGTATTTATTTTGGAAATAATCTTTTTGGAATAAGGCAAGCAAGTTCTTTTTATTTTAACAAAACAGTAGATAAATTAACCATAGCCGAAAGTGCAGTGCTTGCTGGGCTTATATCTGCCCCTAGCGTGTATAACCCCGTTCAAAATTTAAGCCTATCTAAGTCTAAAGCAAGCATTGTTTTAAGCCTTATGAAAGAGCAAGGGTTTATAACTGAAGACGAATTTAATATGGCATCAGGCGAACTAAAAGAATTAAAAGTGGTGGCAAATAAGACAGTTGCAACTGTATATATGACAGCCGTTATGGACGAAGTTTTAGAAATTTTAGGCTTGAGGTCTCTACCTAAAAACACCAATATAAAAATAGAAACATACTTAAATTTAGGGCTTCAAACCGACCTAGAAAAAAGGCTTGAAAGCGAGATATATAAAGCGAAAGACGACACTGGTACTATGTCTGGCATAGTAAGTATTGTGGTAGATAATAACACAGGTGGAATTATCGCTTTATCGGGAATAAGTGAGTATAATATTTTAAATTTAAAACGGCAACCCGCTAGCACCATAAAACCAATTTTAGTTTACGCTCCAGCAATAGAAAAGAATCTAATTGCCCCTGCCTCATTTATTTTAGATGAGCCAATAAATATAGATGGCTATTCGCCCAATAACGCCACTAAAAAATTTTACGGCTACACCACCGTTAGAGATAATATAGTTAGGTCTACAAACATCCCCGCTGTTAAAGTTTTAAACGAAACTGGGCTTGAGTATAGTAAAGACTTTGCAACTAAGTGCGGATTAAATTTTTCAGATGGCGATAATAACCTCGCAATTGCCCTTGGCGGGCTTAATGAAGGTTCAACGATTAAGGAATTAGCCACAGCATATACCACCCTTGCACGGGGCGGAAATTGCGTTAAAACGCACTTTGTAAAGAAAATAAGCATAAATGGAATAACTGCATACAAAAATAGTGAAAAAGGCGAGCAAGTTATGAAGGAATCTACCGCCTACCTTATAACCGATATGCTAAAGTCGGTTGCAACTTATGGCACGGGCAGAAACATAAATAGCCTAAAAATTCCAGTTGCATCTAAAACAGGAACTAACGCTATTAATGGTATTAATCACGACGGCTTTAACGCAAGTTACACAACCGAACACACCACCATTTCGTGGTGTGGAAACCTAGGGCCAGTAGCCAATGTTTCATCTAGCCAATATAATGGCAGTTTATACCCTACATTCATCTCACGAGATAATTTTGAATATTTATATAATAACCACTCACCAGCCGACTTTACAATGCCAGAAACCGTAACCAAGGTATATTTAGATGAAGATAGTTACTTTCACCACGAACTAAAAAAGGCTGATGGAGAATCTAATATTGTGGAGTTGTTTAGCACCGATAACATTCCGCCAGCAAT
>ENA-ORNF01001175-ORNF01001175.1-human-gut-metagenome-genome-assembly--contig:-NODE-1175-length-23801-cov-14.064685_pt1 | contig 23801 bp, 14 predicted proteins | sample MGYA00242110_ERZ509012 | MGnify/ENA primary metagenome ERZ509012 (study PRJEB26280, sample SAMEA2338714) | human gut metagenome | biome: human gut; feature: human-associated habitat; material: faeces...
ACTAAAAATAAAACAATTATAAACTTTTAACAATCCCTTAACGGGACACTAGTGAAATAATTAGTAAATTCGCTTGACGTAATTGATAACAAAATATGATAAGCCACGCTATTGTCGGACTACTATAACTATAATAATCAGATGAACAGACGCGATTTTATCGCTGTGTCAGCACTTTCGCTGACAAGTATGACATTTCTCAACTTTCCTGTTCTTGCGGGGGCCAAGAGCCGGAAGGACAAAAACTACTCAATCGTAATTCTAGGCGACACTCACTTCGATACCGAGCCGGCCGATGTGTATCATTCACATTACAACGAAAAAGTGGAATGGCTCAACCGTGTGCAGCGTGCGGAATTTGCCCGCAACGGTGAAATGTGGCGTGAACGTTGTCCGCGACTGCTGAAAAGATGCGCCTGCCTTGCTGATGAGAATACTCAGATCGCATTGCAGGTAGGCGACCTCATTCAGGGAGATTGCGGAAACGGAGATGTGCACAGAAAGATGCTCGACGATGTCATGAATGCGTTCAAGAAGGAGTTCGGCGGATTGCCGTTCGTGACGGTCGAAGGAAATCATGATGTGCGTGGAACTGATGCCAAGAAGGTATATCATGAATATATGCCTAAAAGGATGTCAGAAGAACTCGGAAAAGACATTGAAAAAACTACATTCTATTTCAACATTGGCCCCGATGCTTTCCTGGTATTGGACTTCAATCATCCTGATGACGCTGAAATAGAGAAAATGCTCCAGGAAACCCGCGGCGCCAGACACACGTTCATCATTACCCACGGACCGGTATTCCCTATGGACGAGCAGAGCTGCAGATGGTTTTTCCATGGAGGCGCAAACGAAAGCGAAACAGCTGCAAGACGTCATTTCAGAGCGGAGTTTGCCAAAAGGCATGCGATAGTGTTGTGCGGGCATTCTCATGCCACGACCCTTACAGAATGGAAAGGTGACGGCGGCATAATCACACAGATGGAGATGAGCAGTGTCTGGGCTAAGCCTGAGGCGGCGGAATACAAGGTCATAACTGAGGACCCGAAAGAATACGGAAGCCGCAGAATGGGCATGAAAACCATGCCGGACGGCTCTCCGATAAAGGATGAAAGCGCACTTTTCGAAGAATATCTTCCGGGCATAACCCGCTATATCCATTCCTACACTCCTGGTTCATTCAAACTGAATGTGGGCCCTAAGCACATAACTATAGACTTCTACGCCGGTGACTCCACCTTTAAGACCCGGACGTTCGAACTGCGATAACAACAATACACAATATACACCTAATAACTAAAACAATCAGTAATGAGAAAAAAGCAATGTCTGATTATCGTTCTCGCTTCGCTTGTGCTCCTCGGAGTAGCATCTTGCGAAGAGAAAATGGTTTTCCAACTCGCCGATGACCCCGGGTATGTGAAAGATCCCGTTGTCGGCATCAGAGCACTTGACGGTGACAGATGGATAGAAGGTTCTGTCGATCAGGAAAACAGGACTGTCAGTTTTGAATTCCACACCGCAGCCTCTCTGGACAATGTCCTTTGCGACATTGAACTGAACAAGGATTGGGCAAGGATGGTAAGTCCTGCCCAGACCAGACTGACAGCAAATCTGAAATCAGGTTTCAAGATCACTGTCAATGATGGTGTGGACGATATCGCCTACACGCTTACGGCCTCCATGTTCCAGCAGATCAAGGAGGTGAAGGCGACACTCGGTTCAGAGACCGTCAGCCTTTCATTGTCCGACAATACTTACATCGGCTCTTTCCCGTCAGCCTATCTGGCTTCAGAAGTCAAGGGGGTCAATGTCGAGGTGGTGACCAATGACGATGTCGAGCTGGTAACCGATCCGAATGCGCTGAAGAACCTTGACTTTTCGGAAGGCAATGGCGTGGAGTTCGTCATCCTCGACAAGACCGTGGGCAAGAAGAAATCCTTCACAGTCTATGCTACACCTTCCGATGTGGCGAAATTCGACGAAGGCTGGACAGAGGTTACCAAGAAATGGAGCACCCAGTATGGTGTCAATTTCGGAAACGTGCGTCTGTACCAGACCTCAAACCTTATGGGCAGAAGCGGCAATCCGGCCTATGCTCTTACGATTCCTGCCGGTCATGTCAATATGAAGGTCGCTGAAAAGAGTGTCGTAGGTAATGACAATATCAGAATTTCCGCAGTGCAGAGAAACAACAGGGATTTCGTTTTCTTCCTTCCTGAGGCGGGCCCGGCTGTATGGCATACTGACGGAAGTTCTTCAACTGGCAATCTGGAGTACTACAGCCCGTTGGCCTATGGCCCGGACGATAAGGGTGTGACCAGAGTCCTGCGCAATGATGGCTTCGGCGGCAAAAATAAAGCCTACGCCCCTGCTATGGGTATAAAGGACGGAAAGGTTTCCATCAAGCCTGCCGGTGCTGTTGACGGACAGCTGTATTCTTATACGGACGCCCTCGGCAACGGTCAGGAAGCGTGGGCAGTGGAAAGTGCGTTCGGCGGTTACTTCCAGATATGCAGAAACGGAGAAACGCTCATTTCCGGCGATGCGGAGAAATTCTACACAGTCTATGACTCCGAGTGGCGCAAGTTCGGTGCGCAGATGACCTGCTTCCTTACACCGGACTGGGGCAAGTCTGTGCCTGTAACTGAGTACGACATGCTGCATACAGGACGTATCGGTGTCGGTTGCACAGCAGACGGCGCCCTTGTGGTGCTCGTTTCCGAAAAGTATGTGAACACCCACAACCAGGGCCAGCATACCGACAACGGAAAGAACGGTGACGGCGGTGACAATAAAGGCTTGACACTCTACGAACTGGCCTCTGTGATGACCGGTCTCGGATGTAGTGATGCCATGACAGTTGAAGATTACAACTGGTCGCATATCGTCCTCCAGGATGGCACTGACAGAGGCAAAGACCTTTTCTGGACAAACAACAGATGGTACATCACCAGCACCAATGCCAACTATGGCAACATAAAGCCGGAGTCTTCGGAGCACGTCAACCTCGTTGTCGCATGTTTTAAGTAGAAGAAAAATGAAGAAAATAAAATTTATACTTACGATATTGCTGGCGACGATAGTTGCCGGCAGCGCTTTCGCTCAGAACCGCACGGTCAGCGGTACGGTGAAAGACTCAAACGGTGAGCCCGTCGTCGGTGCGGCTGTCATTGTCCCGAAGTCCACAATCGGTGCTTCCACTGACATTGACGGTAAGTTTGCACTCTCTGTCCCTGAAAAGACACTTTCCCTCGAAGTGAACATGATCGGCTATGCTACAGCTACGGTTACCTTGGGGACAGCTTCAAGCTATGAGATCGTGCTCAGGGACGATACCAATTATCTCGATGAAGTAGTGGTCGTCGGATATGGTGTCCAGAAGAAGATCAATGTCACCGGAAGTGTGTCTTCCGTCAATTTTACTACGGAAAGTGTCAAGTCACGCCCGATGTTCAATGCCACCCAGGCCCTTTCAGGCACGATGCCGGGCCTTCAGGTGATGCAGGGCTCAGGTAATCCTTACGAGGAAGACTTCTCGATGCTTGTCCGTGGTACAGGTACCCTCAATTCTGCCGGACCTCTTGTCCTTGTGGACGGTATGGAGCAGAGTGTGGGCAATGTGAACCCTTCCGATATCGCTTCCATCAATGTGCTGAAAGATGCCGCGTCATGTGCCATCTACGGTAACAGGGGAGCGAACGGTGTCATCCTCATCACCACAAAGAACGGCTCATCTTCCGACGGCAAGGCTGAAATCAGCTATGACTTGACTCTTTCGTATGACGAACCGTTCAAGGTCATCCATACAGTGTCAGATATGGCTACGTACATGCGCCTCTACAACGAGTCCTGTACGAATATCGGCGGAGTGGCCCAGTTCTCCCAGGGTGTGATAGACGAGTGGTTGAAGGCAAAGGAAAACCCATGGGGACGTGCTGAGTCCGGTTACTACAACTATATGGCATATCCTAACACGGACTGGTGGGATGTGATCTACAAGAACAAGATTATGCAGAAGCACACGCTTTCTGCAAGCGGCAAGGTAAAATCGATGGGCTACAATGTGTCGCTCTCATACATTGACAATCCGGGTATCATCGACAATACCGGTTACAAGCGCTATTTCGGCAGGGTGAATGTCTATGGACAGATAACTGACTGGCTCAAGATAGGTGCCCGCATCTGGGGCTACAATACCGATCAGGAAAGCAGCAATGTCGGTTCTCTCTATTCGCTTGACACTCAGAAGATGACTCCGGACATTTATCCGTATTCGAAGTCTCTTGACCTCTATGGCGGTCCGCAGGCTTATGGACAGGATCCTCAGTCTCATAACCCTCTCGTGGATATGAACTCATCCAGAGGCTATACCAAGAACACCCAGATCTTTTCAGACTGGTATGCGCAGGTGAAGTTCCTCAAGTATTTCAACTGGAACACTGACCTTTATTACAAGGACTATCGCCAGGAGGAACAGAGCGTGAACACCGGTATCGGCAAGTATGACTTCCAGAATGATACCTATGTGATTGCCCCTGCAGATCCGTCCGAACTGTATTCCTACATGTACAACAAGAGGGAGAATTTCGTGAAGCTGTCTTCAGTGCTCAATTACAACCAGACTGTAGGCAAACATGACATTGCAGCCATGGTAGGTTACGAGATGAGCCACTTCAAGTATCGTGATTTCAGCGCTACGAAACGTGGCCTTCAGGATGTTTCAGTAGGAGATCTCAATGCCGTGGCAACTCCTTATGCCTCTGGAGGTTACGGTACCGAGTATGCGTCCCGTTCTTTCTTCGGTCGTGTGAATTACGCATTCGCAGGCAAATACCTTTTCGAGGCGAACCTCCGCGCAGATGCTTCTTCGCGTTTCGCTCCTGAATACAGATGGGGATTTTTCCCTTCAGTGTCAGCAGGATGGCGTATCAGTGACGAGCCTTGGCTCAAGAACGCGCACATTTTCGACAATCTCAAGGTGCGTGCGTCATGGGGACGTCTTGGAAACAACTCCATCGGCAACTACGACTGGCAGTCCACATACGGAACCACCAATTACGTTTTCGGTACGGACGACATAACAAACGGTATCTCAATCACTTCCATCAAGAACTATGCATTGACTTGGGAAACTACATCCGTAGCTGATGTCGGAATCGATTTCGGCGTGTTCAAGAACAGGCTTACCGGTACTGTGGACTATTACGACAAGGTCACAAGCGGCATTCTCTACACACCGTCCATGTATATGGTGATGGGTAATGCCAGCGCTCCGAGACAGAACATCGCGGCCGTGACCAACAGGGGAGTCGAGGTCGAACTCGGATGGAGAGACACCGTAGGGGATTTCTGCTACAATATCAGCGGTAACGTGACTTACAACAAGAACAGGGTGAGCCGCTACAAAGGCAAGCTCAAACAGGGATGGGAAACTGACGCTGAAGGCAACCGTGTATGGAAGACCAATATCGGAGACGTTTCCACAGGTGGTTCCACAAGAGTTGTCGAAGGACACATGATAGATGAATTCTACATGATGGATACCTACAAGGGTTCCGGCAAGTATTGGAATGCAGACGGCACTCCTGATATCAACGGAGGTCCTGTGGACGGTATGATCCGCACCACAAATGATATGGAGTGGCTCCGCGCCATGATGGATGCAGGATATTCATTCTACCCTCAGCAGGGCATTGGCAAGCAGAAGATCTGGTATGGTGAGTACATTTATGCGGATGCAAACGGAGACGGACTCTACGGAAACTCATATGATGCTGTATTCCAGAACGTTTCCACGACTCCGAAGGTCAATTTCGGTCTGCAGTTCTCTGCCGGATGGAAAGGCATTGACTTTTCTATGAGCTGGGCAGGCGCAGCAGGGTTCTCGCTGTATTATTACAGACAGGCCAGCAACTCCTCCAACACCATCTACGGTTACGCCATTCCTGAATCAGTGGCAAATGACCACTATTTCTTCGATCCGAAGAATCCGGATGATCCGCGTACCAACATCAATTCCAAGCAGCCTCGTCTTGTCAACCTGACATCCTGCCAGTCCGATGAGACATCCTCTCTGCATCTGTGCAAGGGAGACTACCTGAAGCTCAAGAACTTCACGCTCGGATACACACTTCCTGAGAGGCTCACGAAGAAAATCCTTCTTCAGAAAGTCAGAATATATGTCAGCGGAGAGAATCTTTTCGCAATCACCCAATTCCCGGGCATGGACCCTGAAATGCGTTCTACAGCCGGTTACTCAACCATGCGCCAGTATGCGGGCGGTCTGAACATAACCTTCTAATATGTATTGAAAAGATGAAAAAAGTTTTATTGATATTCACATTTGCCGCCGTTTCCTTCGCATCTTGCCAGTCACTCGATCTGGAAAGTACCTATCAGGTGGGTTCTTCCAATGTATGGAACAAGGCGACTCTTGCCCGTCAGGCTGTGAACGGAGTGTACAACGAACTGTATGTCCGTGCCTCCGCTTCAGACAGCGAGAACAACTGGAAAGTAATGAACGAGGCATACTCTTCCGTGATGGACACGGACAAGAACTGGTATCACAACCAGAAAGTCTGCTATGGTGACGGAACACCGTCAAGCAGCGTGTTCTCGAACATGTACAAGTACTATTATACCTTCATCTTCCGCGCAAACGATATCATCAGCCACATTGACAAGGTGCCTGACATGACCGCTGAAGAAAAGGGCAGACTCAAGGCTGAGGCCAAGTTCTTCAGAGCATTCGGGTATTTCAACCTCAATGTCCTCTATCGTGGAGTTCCTCTTTATCTGGAATACATAGAGAATGCGACCAACGCCACCCGTCCGCGTTCTTCTGAACAGGATGTGTGGAATGCTGTCATTCAGGACCTTACGGATTGCGTTGAAGAAAAGAATCTTCCTGACCGCTACACTGCGGGCTCGTCTGATTACGGACGTGTAAGCAGGGCTGTTGCTCTTGCATACAGAGGCCAGGCCTACCAGTTCCTCGCTGCCCGCGGAGAAGGAGACAAGACCCAGTACTGGCAGTTGGCGTTGGACGATTTCGAGGCTCTTGAACCGATGGGATTCGCACTTTACAAGGGTGCAGGTAATGACAGCTTCAAGCAGCTCCTCAAGCCGGCCAACGAACAGTGTGACGAGATGATTTTCTCAATCAGGATGACCCAGAAGGACGGAATGGGAAACAACCGTGCAGTCCTGTTCGGAAACCGTTGTACTGGAGTGACAAGCGGTGCGTGGAACAACTATCTTCCTAATCCTGCCTTTGTGGAGTCATTCGAGAATGCTGACGGCAGCAAGTTCAATTGGGAGGATTATTGCCCGGGCTGGAATGATATGACTCCGGAGCAGCGTTCGGTATTCTTCCTCCGCAACGAGATGTCAACTGGCGAGATAGCAAACATGACCGCATACGGAGCAGATATGAGCAAATACGAGCCTCACAAGAACGAGAACCGTATCAAGGCGGCTTACGACAATCGTGACCCTCGTCTCAAGATGTCTGTAATCACTCCATATTCAGAGTATTACGGAGGTATCGCCGGTGTTCCTTACACCTTTACTCTCAGATGGCCATACCGTTCTGACGGCGCTTCTTCACGCGATATCCGTACTGACACGAACTCCATGTTCTACTATCTGTGGAGAAAATATGTTCCGGAAGGAATCGAGAACACTATCCGCTGGGTGTACGAGGAAGACCTGATCCTCTGCCGCTACGCCGAGATTCTTCTCCGCAGGGCCGAGTGTCTCAATGAACTGAACCGCACTGACGAGGCCGTGGAAATGGTCAATGCAGTCCGTTCCCGTGCTAAGCATATCCTTCTCAATACCAATGAGTTCACACAGGTGAAAGGTCAGGAAGACATGCGTGAGCGTATCCGCAACGAGTTCTACTGGGAACTCGCCGGAGAGGACAGCATGTATTACAATGAACTCCGTTGGGGAACATGGCTGGACAAGAAGTTCCGTGACCATTCATCTGGCCAGAACGGAGAGATGAACACCAACGGACTTATGCAGATCTGGGGTACAAAGACCTATACTTGGTACTCCCTCGGGGATTACGTCCAGACCTGGCCTATTCCTGCCAAGGAGCGTGAGATGAATCCGAGCCTGGTCCAGAACGAAGGTTGGAGAGACTAATCATATAATGTCAATACAATGAACAGAATATTATATACAATAGCGACAGTCGCCGCGCTTGCGTCACTGTCATCATGCCATGAGAAAATCATCGATGAGCGTCCTGTAAAACCGGACACCGGCGCGGACGGCTTCATGACAACGACGTACATGAACCCGGTGATCAGAAACAATGCTCCAGATCCGTCAGTTTTCGATGACAGGGAGAGGACCGGATATTTCTATGCCTACAGCACCCAGAACGGCGTGAGCGGCACTTCCGACGTGGTTTACCTGCCTGTTTACCGTTCCAAGGATATGGTGAACTGGGAACTCGTAGGAAATGCATTCGGCGGAATGGAAAGACCTCAGTGGGTCCCTGACACCAGAATCTGGGCGCCAGATCTTGAATATATAGACGGGCGCTACTGCCTCTACTATGCCGAAGGACATTGGGACGATCCTAAGAGGAGTGCCTGCGGCGTAGCTGTCTCCAACAGTCCGACAGGCCCGTTCACTTGGACCAATGTCAAGGATATCAATCCGTTGGCCGATCCGAACGGCAAACTCGTGGACTATGCGTCCCAGCACGTTTCGAACTCCATTGACCCGGATGTCATCCGCGATGAAGTCACCGGCGACTATTACCTTTTCTGGGGAAGTTTCGGAAGTGACTCCGGAATATGGGCGATCCAGCTTACCTCTGACGGTCTTGCAATTGCGCCCGGTGCGGAGAAGGTATTCATTGCCTATGATCTGGAAGGTACCTATGTCCACTACAAGAACGGCTATTACTACTGTTTCGGCTCGAAAGGCTCCTGCTGCGAGGGTGCGGAAAGTACCTACCATGTCGTCGTAGGCCGCTCGAAGAATGTGCTCGGCCCGTATGAGGGCAAGGACGGCAATCTCATGTCCACCAGAAACTCCGCTTTCGACAGCGAGGCCAATACGATTCTTAGCGGTCCTGCTTCAGGTTATTTCGCCGGTACCGGACACAATGCCGGAATCGTCACTGATGACAAAGGCAAGGACTGGATGTGCTACCACAATTACTGGGCAGGCAACAAGTACGACGGCCGCTGCATGTCAATGGACGAAATCGTCTGGGGTGACGGTTGGCCTTCTACCAAGACCGGATTCCCGTCAGAGGCGAAGACTGCAGGTCCTACCTGGAAGATTGCTGAAACCAAATCCGGTCCTGTACATACAGACAATTTCGCTTCAGGCTCCCTCATTGAGACGGGTGATTCATGCGGATGCCGCAACACCTGGAAATATTCCCAGGAAAATGAAAACAAATACGAAATAAAGATATTCTATGAATAATATTGTCAAACTGTCAGCTTTGATGCTGGCAACCATTTCAATATTTGCTTGTGAAAGAGAGGTTTCAGCCCCTACACCGAACGCAAGGCCTGAGAAAGGAGACAAAAAGGTGGACACGGTTCTTGTTGAAACCACCTTTCAGGCGAGACTCGGGGCTTCGCGTTCTTCCGTATGGAACGGTGATGTGCTTGTCTATGACAATGTAGCAACTCACGAAGCCAATGTTTTCAAGCCAGGTTCTGTGGAGGGCCTGAGAGCAGAACTCACCGGCCAGTCCTATGACCCGTGTGACATGTATTATGCCCTTTATCCGTCAACAGCGTTCGATGCTTTTTCAGAAGGCAAGGCTACCCGCACTGTTCCTGCTGAGCAGAAAGCATACCTGATTACAGACGGCGCTGAATTGCCTGCGGTTCCACAAGTGGCTTTTGCTCAGGCTCTTGAGACCTCGCTCGTCTTCAGTCCTGTTGCGTCCTATCTTAATTTCAATATGCTTGCAGAGGATGTCGAATCCCTCAAGCTCACCAGCATTGACAAAAAAACAATTGCAGGGACTGCGACGGTAGATGTTTACAGTAGGGATGTCACTGCCGGCGGGGAAGCTGAGAGCATCAGTATCACTCCGCAGGAGGGGGATGTGTTCTCGAACGCCATCTATAGCGTTGAGATCCTTCCGGGCGTATATGAGCAAGGATTCGTGGTGGACATTACCTTCAAGGGCGGCGCGGCTTTCAGCAACACCTTCAGTTCTCCGCTGACTGTAAATCCTGGTGAAGTCGTCCTGTTGGGCAATGTGTTCAGTCCGAAAGTCACAGCACCGGTTCTGAAAAATGCTGTCGCTGCCTTCACTGATGCGCATCTTTCATGGGATGCCATCGAAAGTGCCGACGGCTACAAGGTTTATGTCAATGACGTACTTGCCGGTGATGTCAATGAATGCAGCTTCACGGCCAAGGTGCTTCCGCAAGGCACAGAATGCCGTATTAAAGTTGAGGCTTACAATGCATATTCATCTGCTTCTTCAACCGTTGACCTGAAGACCAAGGGCTTGCGCAAGAGTGATGTCAGCACGGGTACCACATTCCTCTGCATTGACTGGGATGCAGTTTGCAGAAACGGAATTACAGGTTATGACCAGGCATACCAGGTTCAGATTTTCGAGGACGAGGCCTGCACCAAGCCGGTTTATGACTTCGTGCCTTATGACGGACAGAAGATGATAAATCCATGTTTCGGCAACAGCTCATACTTCGGCCATACGTCACAGCTTCAGGACGGACTCAAGTGTGTCAATTACCTTACTCCTACCAGAGTGTCCATCGGAGGTCTTTATCCTGCTACCACTTACTACGTGCGCATAAGGACGCTCAATTCGATATCCATGAAGAATGGGTTGGGCAAGGCTAACGTGACATTGACAAATTCATTCGGCACATCTGAATGGTCGCAGCCTGTCGCTATGGCTACTGACAATGAGAGGGCTCTGGATGAGAGGACCGTGTTCTATACCGGTTTCAATGACTTCTGCGTGCAGTCAGACTACAAGGCCTGGGCGCCGGGCGCTGTTCCTGCCGGCAGCATTGCAGGTAAGGCTCTTGGCGGATGTTGGATTCCATGGAATCATCCTAATCGCGACAAGTCCATCGGTTTTGCCTTCTATCCTCACGGAGAAGGCCAGCACCAGACCAATACTTGGAATCTCACGTCAGACGGCAAGCATGTGGACGGTACTTCAGGCAATAATACAGGCGGTTATCTGATAGGTCGTGCCAAAGGCTCTGTCAATGCGATTACCGGTGATGTCGCAGGCTGGATTTTCGGCCGCTGGGCACGTCCGTTCATGGGAATGGTCGGCCTGGACGGTGCCGACAATGGTTCGACAATAGTCTGCACTCCGGTGATTCCTTCCGGCAGAGTTGATGCGGCCGGTTCGGAATGTACGATTTCATTCTCTGCAGTGGCCCGTGTGCGTCCTCAGGACAATTTCTCCGGCACGCTTCAGGTCAATGTATGGCGTGCGGAAAGCAAGAAATGGGAGACCATAGGAGCAGTCTCATCCGAGGCTTTGCTTCCGTTCACTCCGGGTGCTTCAGAGTCAGAATACAAATGTGACTTCACGGGACACGTACATACATTCAAGACGACACTCAAGCCTGGTGATGCGGTAGAACTCCGCACGACCAAGGAAGGTATCATTCTCGTAGATGATTTTACTGTGGTCAGAGGCAACAACATAGACGGAGTCTCCAGAGGAGAAATCAACTGGTAAGCCATTCTGTCAAATATCAATAAGATAGAAATGAACAAACGTATAACAAATATCCTGAGCGCTGCGGCATTGCTGCTGGGCGCTTTCTCCTGCAGCCGGGAAATCGAGCCTGTTGAAAACGGCAGGCCTGATTCCGAAGCCCTTGTCTTCAAGTGCTCGTTGGAAGAGACGAAAACTGTCTATGACGGAGTTGCCACTGTCTCTTGGAGCAAGGGAGATGTGGTGAAGGTATTCGATGCCTCCGGAGCAAGCGACTCTTTTACCATTGACGCTCAATGCAATGACTTCGAGTTCGCTACAAAGAATCTGGGTGCCGGCCCGTATTATTCCATCGCCGGCCCTAAAGCTGTGGTTGATGCCGTAGTCTTCAATTCCGGTGAGAAACAGATGACTTTCCCGATGGGAAGCAGTTTCGACGGAAGTTTCGCCTCATCAGACATTCTGGTAAGTATGACTCCTGATACGGAACTCCGCTATCATCATGTACTCGGCTTCATCGAGTTTGAACTTGCAAAGGCCAGGAAAGTGGAGTTTACCGGAACTGGTGTTTGCGCGGAGTCCCTCAGCCTCACTTTTGACGCCGAGGGCAAATGGTCTCTGAAAAGTCTGAAGCCTTCTGACAAAATCACCATAAATACCACCCAAGGCGGTACTTACTACATTCCTGTCATACCTCAGACATTCGGGAACGGATTTTCATTCAAGACCATCGATGCCAATGATGTCGTGTTCGAGAAATCCACATCCAAGTCCAACACCGTTGCAGCAGGACAGGTTCTTGCTGCCGGCCGACTCGGTTCTGAATATGAGGTGGATGAAGACGGTCGCGTGACAGTGAAGACGTCCGAGCAGGGCTATCTGGAAGTATATTATGCCAACAAGAAAAACAGCAAGTGCGTGATTCTCTATCCTGGAGGCGGCTATGCTGTACATCATGCGGGCGGTATCGCCAGCGTGATCGAGGACTTCCGCGGCTCTGACGTCACCCTTATCGTGGACTACTTCACCCTTCCGAACAAGGGCCTGCTCAGGGACCGTTCTCTCGAGGATGCCAATGCGGCGCTCGACCTGGCCTTGAAGAACAAGGCTTTGTGGGGAGGATATGAGAAGGTCGGTCTTATCGGCAACTCCGCTGGTGGACATCTCGCAGGATACATCGGCCAGACCCGACATGCAGACGTTGATTTCCAGATACTCATCTACCCTGTCGTGACACTTACACCGGGCAAGACCCACGAAGGTACATTGCTCTACTGGCTCGGCAGCAATCCTTCACAGGAGGAAATCGACAAATACTGCAATGAAAAGCACGTGTCCCTGGATACGCCTCCTACCTATGTTTCCTACAGTACGGGAGACTCTACAGTTCCTCAGGAATACAACGGCAAGGCTATGGGGGATGCTCTCCGTGCCATAAATCATCCTAACTATGAGGTGCATGTCTATAACGACAACTCCCACGCAACCGGAAGCTGGCCGGACTGGCCGGGCGCCCTTTTCAAATGGCTTGACAAACTCGACAGCCCGGTTGTAGCTCCTCAGGAGAAGACCATCTCTACAGCACAGCAGCTCAAGGATTTCCTTGCCGGTGCAAAGGATGCCAATGCTTCCGACCAATACAAACTTGACGCTGACATCGACCTTACAGGCGTGTCCTACGCTTCAGCGGAATCTTTCTCCGGCACATTTGACGGACAGAATCACAAGATCTCCGGCATCAATACTGATGTGCCTATGTTCGTGAGCCTGAAAGGAATCGTGAAGAACGTCACTCTGGAAGGAAATGCCACCATCCCGGCTGATGCGGTGGCCTTCGGCGTACTCGCATCATCCTCTGCGTCAGCTACCGTGACGAATGTGACCAGCCGTGTCAATGTGAAGATGGCGGAAGGTGCGGGAAATACCCCGCTGGTCAATGCCGGTAACCTGATTGGTCTTGCCGGGGCTTCAACGCTTGAGAACTGCACCAATTATGGTACATTGACGCTCAAAGCCTCCTCTTGCGTAGCAGAAAGCGCTCAGGACGGCATATTCGGCGGTTATGCCGGAGTCGTAGGCTCACTGATCGGGTCAAGTCTCAACAACTGTGACAACCACGGAGTAATCACTGTCCAGCTTGACGACCACAAGACGGGCAATTACATGTCTGTCTGCGGTGTGACAGGATATGTCAAAGGTGGCGAAGTTCGCTCCTGTGACAATTTCGCACCGGTTTCCTTTACCATCAGCTCCGCCAATGTGGATCAGGGTGTAATCGTGGCCGGTGTCGTGGGCTTCAACAACAGTTCCGCGAAGATTATCAAATGCAACAATTCCGGAGCGGTTACATTCTCGGCTCCTAAGTATCCTTCAAAGCATCTCTGGATCGCCGGTGTGGCCGGTTCTACCAACGGTGCGGTGGCCGACTGCACCAATTCCGGCAAAATCAAGGCGGACTGCGAAAAAGGCAATACCGTAGATGCGGCAGGAGTCGCAGGGCAGATGTACAATGCCATTTCAGGCTGCGGCAATACTGGTGCAGTTGAGGTCAATGTCGGAGAAGCAAACGCTATCCAAGTCGGCGGTGTTGCTGCCATTGCCAATAATTCTGTGGACCAATGCACGAACAACGCCCCAGTGACCTATGTCGGCACCAAGAGCGGTGTGGTCTATGTCTGCGGTGTGGTCGGCTATGACCAGTCCGGCTCCGTCACCAATATTGAAAACGGCTCGGACGGTGATGTAAGCATCACTTGCGGCACAGTCAAAAACTGCTGGTGCGGAGGGGCATTCTCAGGCTTCTGGAAGAGCGGAGGAAATGTAAAGAATGCAGGTGACCTGACCATCAAACTTGACAACAATACCGGCAATTTCCTGGCAGGCGGCGCGGTCGGATTCGCGATCAATTCCGGTACGGTAGTAAGCGGGGAAGTTTCCAACTCCGGTAAAGTTACTGTTACTCTCAACTCCCTCGGAAACACGTCGGCAAGTGCTGTAGGAGGTGCAATCGCAGCCAGATGGTCTGCCGCCTCAATAAAGGTGACCCTGACCAATACCGGATCTGCAACCTGCAGCCTTTCAGGTGTTTACGTTACAGAACAGGAAATGAAAGTCATATAATGATTTGACTGGACACACAACTTTTACTGACCACGTGGCAGCGGCAAGTCCGCTGCCACATTTTTTTCGTGTCCGTTCATGTGTTAATATTTAATTTTGTATTTTAGAAAAAAAATGTATACTTTTGCGTAAGAGAACGGATCTATGCAACATGAAGTCTTAAGTTCCTACTTGAGCGGTCAGTAGTGTTGGTGGGTCCTTTCTTTGTTTGTGGTAGTTCCTTATCTGAGTTTTGGGTCATGGGGAAAACCCTGGCTCAACGTAAAATCCCGGTTGATTTGCATTTCTTAGTGCGTACTTTGTACTGCATAAAACGTTTTTTTGAACGAAATTGACAAGGCATCATCAGATGCCGTGCAGGACATCCTCTTGTCGATGGATATCTGAGCAGCGTAATTTCGTGACACGATTTCTTCAGAAGAACCATGTCTCCATCTGCGTGATTGCCTATGACGCGAACTTCATAGAGGATAAAAAGGGCATCGTCATAGGTGATTTCTGAACCAATGAGCATCCAGACGAACCCGTAAATATCCATATAACAACCTGACATCCAATCAATTATGCCGATTTAAAGCAGAATGTAAATGTGCTCATCACCCTGTTTTTTTATGGGAGTGAGCATATTGAGAAATAGATTGAATCCATATAATAGTCTATACTTCAATAAGTTACAGGCGTTTCGCAGCATTGGCGATATGCTCATTGGTTCGAAAATACCACCGCAAGCAGATATAATAAAATTCGTAATAGCCGGCGGAGACCTGTATCCTTCTCATAACACCGACACCTTTCCCTTACCAGAAAATCATTTTGTTGGCGCGTAGGAGCGAAAAATCAGTCGCGCGTACAGAAATTTCATTTCAATCAACACAAGAAAGCCGCAAAAGCCAGTCAGCGGCATAGCCCGCGGCGAATTGCGAAGCACCTGAGCAGATCGGGCATTTGCCGCTGCCGGCGTGATTCCTGCACGCTAGTGTTTTCCTTCTTTGCTTAGAAAATTATAACCACATCACCTACAATCCATTGACAAAAAATTAAGGGATTTAAAACAAATTTTAAAATTTAAGAATCGTAAAAATTTTCACATGAAGCGTCTTTTTACACGTTTTTCGGAAAAATTTTGCATACTATTGTAGCCTTGATGGACACGGCGATTGTGACCGATGTCTGGAATTTTTGATAAATAAAATAAAAACTTTACCTTTATGGATGAAAGAATCAAGGCGAGGTACATCGATCCGATGGTGGATTGGTCCTTCAAACGGCTCTTCGGCAGCGAAGTGAACAAAGACATTCTCATTGAATTTCTGAAAGTCATCTTTCCGGAACACGAGATTGAGGATATTACCTATATTCCTGCCGAGCAGTTGGGAATAATGGAGGATGACCGGAAGGCAGTGTTCGATGTGATTTGCAGAACGAAGGAGGGGAAGGATTTCCTTGTTGAAATGCAGTACGCGCCGCAGGAACACTTTTTCGAGAGGGCATTGTACTACACTTCCTTCCCGATCATGAAACAGGGCAAGAAGGCGCAGAGGGATGAGGAGACTGGCATCAGGAACGAGTGGAACTACGAACTGGACGGGGTGTATTTCCTCGGTGTCCTGAACTTCAGGTACGAGGATGATGAGCTTATCGAGCACAGGTACCTGCTGCGTGAGGCGACGACCGGCAAGACTATGACGGACAAACTGAAGTTCGTCTTCGTAGAGGTCGAGAAGTTCAACAAGAGTGAGGATGAGCTGGCCACCGACTTTGACAAGTGGCTTTTCATCTTGAAGAATCTGTCGAAGCTGCTGGAAAGGCCGGCGGCTCTGCGTGACAGGATCTTCAGCCGCATCTTCGACGTAGCCGAGTACGCAAGCCTTGACAATATTGACAAACAAAATTACGTAAAGGCTATGACAACAGCACGTGACACCCACAATCAAATCGAATACGCAAAGAAGACAGGACTTGAGGAAGGACTTATGAAAGGGCTTGAAAAAGGTCGTGCAGAAGGTCGTGCAGAGGGGCTTGAGGAAGGACTCGAAAAAGGTCGCGAAAATGCTAAACAACTAATCGCGATTAACTTGCTTCAGTTAGGGACTCCTTCTGAGGTCGTGGCGAAGGCTACCGGCTTGTCGTTGGAAGAAGTTGAAAAATTAAAGACCGACGCAGAATAACGACTTGACATCAAAGCCAGTTCACAAGAGCAGAGCCAAGACTTGCACCCATTAGAGTGTTCGTGCTGGACGAAATACTAACGAGAAGCCCGTTCAGGAATCTGAACGGGCTTCTGTAGATTCGTATCTGCGTTTTGGCGAGATCTCACATCTGGCAGTACAACGCGATACCATAACTAAACACTACTAACTAACCATTATAATAACCAACCAATAATATTATTCACTTGACCGACTATTTGCATTTATCGTGCCAAACTTGACATTTCATTGCAAACGCGTCCAAATGAAGCCTATCATTGGCATCGGCAAAGTTAGTATCGGTCGCTCTACTTTAAAAAATTATTCAGCCAACCAGCAGTTTTCGGCTGGCAATATCATATTGGCTTCAACGAACCCTACGCATAACTGTGCATTCCTCCCAGCAAGAAATTGACCCCGAAATACGTAATCAGTACGCTCAGGAAGGCCAACAGGCAATATAAATGGAAAAATTTCGGCGACTGGAATTTCTTGAGTGAGGTAAAGTGGAGCGGCGCTGCATAAACTAGCATCGTGATAAGAGCCCAGACCTCTTTCGGATCCCAGCTCCAGTAACGTCCCCAAGAGACATTGGCCCAGACGGCACCGATAAATATACCTATACACAGCAGAAACACGGCCGGATACAATAGCAGATGTGACAATGCCGCAAGTGCTCCGGCCTTTTCCGTTTCTGAACGGACACATAGGAGCGTCCCCTGAAAACTGATCAAAGCAATCAGGCCAAAAAGCGCATAAGAGAACATCAGCACCATCACATGAACAGACAGAAGCGGCGACTGCAATACCGGCATGAGCTGGGTAATCTGAGGATTTCCGCTACCTATCATTGCCACGAGCAGAGCAAACGAAGCGAGCAACGGCCCGAAATTCAGTATAATACGGAATTTCCGACAAGCAAGGATGGTCACCACAAGCACAGACCAGGAAAGGAACTGCATCGTCTCGAAACCGTTGGAAAGCGGCGCGTGCCCGGAAACAATCCAGCGCAAAGCCAGCAGAACCGAGATATGGATGAGCATTGTCAATGCCAATACCGCTCCGCCCCAAGAGCATACTCTCCCCCACAATCCAGATACATACAATACTGCCAGGACAAGCGCCACGGTCAAGTAGATCATTACAGGAAAACGCTGCGAACTTAGCGTACCATAAATCTGCTCCGTATGGACACGACATTCGGAAGGGATTGCCTCGCCAGCCTTAAGCCGCTGATAATCGACGATTTTACCTAACAGCATCGAAGCCCGTCCATTATCGCCAGACGCAACACATTCACTGATATAGTCCATTGACTTCCTCACAAACATCCACTCTCCTTCCGGCAGTGAAACTTCCACTGTTCTCTGTCCAGGAGAAAGCCAATTGAGCTGTCCGTCCGCATTTCTATATGGATACATCTTGAGCAGTTCTCCGTTGTAGAACATCCTGATAATGTTGAATTTTTCATCCGCATCACGCAGATGCTTGACCATCAACTGGTCTCCATCCCGCCAAGCGTCATTGAGAGGAGTCTTGAGCTTATATTCCCCTTCCTGAGTCCAGAAGTCATCATATGAAGCCCACTTTCCATTGATTCCCAGCATCTTGCGGGCCACATTGTCTTTAATCGCAAAAATCTCTGCCTTCTCCCATTCCATAGGATTGAATGTCCATCCTGCGAAAATTTCCATTGCTGAATAACCGTTCCAGGCAGATTTTCCGGAAAGTTTGGTGACAAAATCATCGGCAACTGTGCTGACGGGGCATACGCGGCCGTGATACAGAACACAGATACGTGAAAAGTCATCTACAATCACCCTATCAGGAACGGGACAGGCGGAAGACTGTGCATTGGCAGCCCCTGCATTGACCTGAAAGGCGAAAACCAGGGCAGAGGCGACGGCGAGAGCCTTGCGGTACCATGTCCGGATGGAGGAAGAGCGCGAAACCAGCACCAGAATGATGGAGAGCAGCAGGAGAATATAGCCCGCATAGGTCAATGTTATTCCCCACGGGTCGTACAACACCCCTAGACGGACTCCGCCCATATCGCTGTCGTAGCCCGCTTGAGTAAACCTGAAGCGCTTATGCGTTCCGATATGATTCATGGACACCGCCAAGTCCTCCCCTTCCGTGAGAACGTGAGAGACATAGTCGGAAGGCGAGTCTGTTCCGGGATAGTATCTGATCTCAAAGTCCTTAAGTGTCAATGCAAAGCCGATGTCTGTCCTGACACCTGAAGAGTTGTCGTACTGATTTACAGGCTCATCCTTGCGCAGATGCACCTCGCCCCTCTCCGAGGTAAGATATGACCCAAGCGCGCCGCAGAGAATCACGACAAACGAGACATGCAGCAGGAAGACAGGCAGTCTCCGATACAGTTTCGTCTTGATTATCAATGCGATGCCGAGGCCTGAGAATATCGCCCAGAGCAGGACGAACCACCATGAGCCATAGACATATTCCGCAACGAACCCGGAGCCACGCACATTCTCAATGCAAGTCGCCGCTGCCATAATCAGAATCAGGACAGCGGCAACTATGACCGTAGAGTTTAATATGTAGCGCTTAGATGGATTCACAGAAGAAGATGACTGCATCTCGCTGTTCTTTAGTCAGTTTACGGAAGCTATCAATAGAGTTGCGTGCATCACTCTGCGCGCTTCCGTGCCACATTATGGCCTCCAAGGTATTTCTTGCACGACAGTCATGGAGTCTGTCTTCCGCTCCTGTACAGAGTTTGCTCAATCCACGTCCCCAAAGTGGTGTGGTGCGGCACCAGCCTGTACGTATGTCATTCTTCATATGAAGACGGTGCTGAACGAAATCGGAATAAGGCCAGATAGTCTGGTTCGGATAGCGTGGCATGTCCTCATTTGAACACATCATATTCGGGTCCTGGATATTGTCTTCGCCTGTCGTCCATGACGGACGATGGCATTCGGAGCAATGCATTTCGGTAAAGAGACGTTTGCCTGCCTTGAACTTTTCGGTGTTTACGTTACGCGCAGCAGGTACTGCCAGACCACGGTGCCATACCATCAGATTTTTAAACTGCCTGTCTGACATTTCAGGCTCGAGCGTCTTGCTGGTCAGATAGTTATAAATATTCTGAGCAACGTCATCGGTGTGCCATTCAGGATGTTTCTTGTCCGGATCCACTTTGGCTATGAATTCAGGAAAGCCGTCCTGGACATCCTTATCGTTCATTGCCGTTTGTGCATAATATACACCTGCGAGGTCAAGATAATGATAACGGCGGTCAGAGCGCGTCACATTGGTGATGTTCCAGATGGCATTTGCGCCGGGTCCGTCCAGGACAGGGCCACGTGTAAGGCCATAAGTATAACGGCGCACGTAGGATTTCTTGTCACCACTCTTGTTCACATACAGGCTCGCCCACTTGTTTCCGGCCTGGTCCCAATATGCCGGATTCAGCGCTTCTGATTTGCCGATGGAATTGAAATACTTGCTTTCAGACTCCCACTGGGCAGTTATCTCCTCTTCCGGGATAGCATCCACCAGACCTGTGCCGTAGATTCCGATAGTGGATTCCAGCAGCACTCCTATCTCATCAGGAATCTGTGAGGCCGGAATGGTAACCATCTGTCCGTCGCGTTTGACCACCATCGGGGCATAATAAGCATCCGCAGGAATCTTGACTTCCGGATAAATAAGGCTGTACGTCTCTCCATCGTCGAACTTGTTGCCCCATTCATCCACATACGGTTCCCATTTGATCTCAATCTTGGTTTCGTCAATCGGAGCCTTGAACGGTTCCTGGGCTATCGTCTGAGGCATTCCGGCAAGAGACATCACATAGGAATCGGTTTTCTTGTCGTAAACGACGAGAAGATAACCGTTGCCCATATCTCTTGCACGGTAGCGGTCCTGGCGCTTTCCATGTCCGTAATTAGGATGGCAATAAAGGCAGCCCACACGGACAGCCAGAGGTCCGAGCCCGGTAAATGCCCCCTCGGTATTGTAATTGAAATCCCTTTCGAAAAGGGTTTCACCATTCTGGAACTCCATATCCAGACCTGCATTCTCGACAGCTTGAGTCGGCTGCTGATATGCATAGGCATTGACAAGAGCCGTAGTACCCAGTTTTCCTCCGGCATAGTATTCATCCGGATTGTCGGCAGTCTTGCCAGGACCGAGTTCAGTTCCTTTATAGGCATCGCTACATCCGGCAAGAAGCATTGAAGCGGCCACAAGGACCGCTGTCTTATATGTTTTCATATTCTTATTCATAAGATGCTATAAGTTCATCAAGTGCATTGAGCGATTTTTCCAGGCCATCCAATGCCGTCATCGCATCTTTTGCAGATTGGTGAGTGTAATTCTGCACAAAAGGCTTCTTCATATTGGCAATAGCCTTGAGCGCGGCCTCCATATTGGTCTTTACATTCTCTGCCGCAGCCTCGAATTCCTTGACATCGAGACATACGCCGATGAGGGAGTTTGCCAAAGGCTCTGTTCCAGATACTGACAATGCTCCGTAGAGGGTATGTTTACAAGACATGATATTGTCATAGAAATCCTGGATGGAGTTGTGTGCATGAGGAGATTCAATGTAATTCACATCTTCTCCTGTAGCAGGGGACCCGATTTTGGAATCTCTCACCTCGCCGATGATGTCGTTTGCTCCGGCAATGATCTGACGGGTTGCAAGAACGATGGTAGAATAACTTGAGCCCGCATTGCCGGCATTCTTGAAATCTGCGCCGTAATCCTTGGACTCGAATTCTACTTCATCAAGGAGTTTCTGCTCATCAGCAGACACTTCCCCGCCCCAGGCAGAGACCAGTTTCAATGAACTGAGATACAAATCCTGAGCAGCTCCTTTGGCAAAATAGATTTCATCTGCAGTCATATCTGCCAACTTGCGCGCATTTCCATCGCGGAATATAAGGTACTCTACAGCATGGAAGCCAGTGAGGTTCTGTCCGTTAGCGATGGCATCATCAATGATGGCCGCATCCGACTCATCTGTTGCAGGATGGAATTTGGCCATGTATTTGTCAAACTGAGTCCTGTCGAAAGGCCAGGTATCAGTATGAGGGTCAATGCCGTAGTCTCCGGCAGGGCCGAACAGAAATGCTTCCGACCACTCCCAATCCTGACGTGCAACTTTCCATAGATCACAGGCTTTCACGACATCAGCATCTGTCTTGAGGGCGCTGAGCTGCTCTACCAGTTTCTTGTCATTGTCAGCAAGCGCACGATAGGTAGGTTTGACTGTCTTTTCCACAAAATCCGTGTTTGTGGCTTTGAATTTGCTCTCAAGAATGGTGAGAGCTTCGCTCTTCTCGTGAGAGGACTCACAACTTGTCGCACTGATTGCGACTGCGCAAAGAGCAATCAAAGAATAATTGATAATCTTTTTCATATTTGTTTGGATTTATTTTCTGTTGAACCAGCCCACGAACATGACGCCGAGCGAAATGGACGGTTCGTCATTATATGCCGAATCCAGATATCTTTTCGCCCATTCCGCTTTCACTATAATCTGAGGTATAGGTTTGTAGTTGATACCGAATGACATACGCTTCACGTGATCATACGTATAGGCGACTTTCTTGTTTCCTGTCGCATATGTGTTGTAATCCTCATATCGGCCGAAAACATAAAGTTTCTGCTTTTGCCTTAGGGCGTCGAAAATGCTGAACACATCATATCCGGCTTCACCGCCGAATGAATATGCACTGCTGCCGATAGGCGAATGCTTGGAAGGTGAACCATCCTGCTGAGTATGCTTCGGATACGCGTTGCAAAAGGCCGTAATACGCTCGGCATCAGAGAGATTGGCATAAGTGGCATTGCCCCTGACGATGAGATTCCATCTGTTCAGTTCAAATCTGAAACTGCCTATGGCCAAAGCACCGTGACAGTCATCATATGAAGCACCGGCCTTCCGTTCAGTGTTCCTGAAAGTATATCCATAATATCCGCTCAGACTCAGACGAAGCCCCTTCACGGAATAATTGTCGATTCTGGCGGCACCTGCATAGACATTGGCCAGTTTATACTCATATGGACTTGTCGCACCATAGTGGACAAAACAGTCGTGTCCAAATCTTTCCGCGTCCAGACCTGAGGTAAAGATAGCTTCGTAACGCCACTGCGGAAGGCTTCCCCATAGGGACAGTCCTACCTGGTGCCACGTGTTCGGGAGCAACTTGGCTTCTCCCTCGGAACGATATACAGAGAAGAATTCGTTCGGAAGATGATGCTGGTTTATCTCTCCTACAGGGATTATCAGTTCTCCCGCCTTCACATTGAACCGCCCGTCCGAGAAGGACTTGTTGATCCAGAACTGCTCGAGAGCGACTTCTCCGCCCTTTTCAGTCTCTGCCTCATACTCACCGCTTTCATCTGCATCAATCTCTACAGCCGATTCGGTACCTCCATGTTCAAATTCGATTTCCATCCCCATTGTCCAGCCTCTTCCGAAGTCATATCCGAGATTCAATGTGACGTGCGGAAGGTCGAACCGGCCGTGAGATTTGTCATCTTTGTAGGTAAGCGGATCACGGTAACGGTTGAAATGCTGACTGTAGAAGTTGCGTGACATCACAGCTTCACCATATCCGCCCACTGAAAGACGGCTCAGAGCATTGTCAGTCTTCTCCTGGGCTGACACGGTAAAACCGGTCGCCAGCAGCGCCGTCAATGCCGATAAGATTATTTTGTCCATTGTCAAGTAATTTGCCTAATTGCTGAATTCAACTTGCAAATGCAACAGAATTCTGATTAATAATTTGTTTAAATTT
>ENA-ORNF01001182-ORNF01001182.1-human-gut-metagenome-genome-assembly--contig:-NODE-1182-length-23638-cov-8.930670_pt1 | contig 23638 bp, 16 predicted proteins | sample MGYA00242110_ERZ509012 | MGnify/ENA primary metagenome ERZ509012 (study PRJEB26280, sample SAMEA2338714) | human gut metagenome | biome: human gut; feature: human-associated habitat; material: faeces...
CGATCTCATACTTTTGCAGTCCCTTTTCTCATAGCCATTAACTGAATATCCCTACGATAAAGGTAGTGTAATCGCAAATATATTTGTCCTGAATGGACGAATCATTCACCCAACGACCTATCTTATATTTCAGAATTTTGGTTTCATGACCTTTCGGCAGAGTGTCCTGTGCATTCTTCAGATCAGTGAGATAATTCGGGTTAAACTCTACCCTAATCCTTATCTTCTTACGGATGTCTTTTTGCGGCCAGACAAAAGTACAGGTATAATCAATCGGGTCCCAGCTTGCCATTTCTGTACGAAACCTCGTCATAGTTGGACATATCACTTTGGCACCTGAACCATAATGTGTAAAGATCTTTACCGGACTATCATTTCCCGGAACAGGGATGGTATCACCGAGATAATAATTTTTCCCTTGATACTCAAAGTAGTAACCGGGAAGTTTAATACCGCCCGTTTCTAAAAGGTTGGTGCCACTGCTGTTTTTTATCACCAGCCATAAGTCCAGGAAATCATAATCTGTTCCCTGCATAGGCTGAGAGAAGACTTTTTCCCAACGAGGTAAAAGTTCACTTGGTTCTTCCGTATTCCCCGGGTTCGTATTGTCATTATCATCCGGTATATTCGGTTCGTCATTGCTGCAGGCACTCATCAGCGCGAATACAATCGCGCCCATCATCACAAGCAGCAGTTTTTTGAATTTTAAATCTCTCATATCTCCATCTTTTTATTTGACAAGCACAAGACAAAGTTTGTGCCTAAGTGATAGTTTATTAGGTTCGCTGCAAACATAATAAAAATATTCTAAACAGATTTACCCCCCTATTGTTAAATAGCGTTAACAGAAAATTTGAAAATTATGCACTTTTCTTGTCGTGAATCATGTGCTCAGCCTTATCAGGACATAAACTATGAAAATATGCCACAATTTGGCTAATTACAGCCCAAATTTCTTTAGTAAAAAATCTATTTGCCAAATCAGCAAAGGGCGATTTTATTGATTCGTATTGTTTGATTCAATCCTTGTCTTACAGAGAGAAGGTATTATCCTAAAAAACTCCTCACAAAGATATGTTCATGCTGAGCGTCCGTGGCTAATCTGGGAGCTCAATTATTAAAATATCTAAACGGCGGTGAGATCTAATATGATGGCATTGAGGGTAAAAAAAGAGTGTGTCATAAAGGAGGCTGATGCCCCTCTATGACACACGTTCTGAAGTCTTGTGTATGCGGACTATATGTCCGTAGGGTTATTCTTTTATAACCACTTTGCGGGTCTTGTTGCCACGTTTCTCAATGTAAGACCCCATTCAACAAAAAATGTTAATTGCCGGCAGGGTTGATGTGGCAGAAAATGTAATTGTCAGTCGAGGTCATTGTGCCGTCAGGAAACATTATTTCCAACGTATATTTATGGCCTTTGCAATTAGCATAATTATGAAACGTATTGTCCTCGTTCGTCAGGCCGGGTATGTATTCTATTCTCACAGAAACATCCGGACAAAGAGCATATCCTGTCTTGGCACCCCAATTTGACATCTCTATGGAATGATTCTGCGCGTATGCGTCAACATCTTTATAACCGCTTTCTATGTATCTGAATGCGGACGTATAACCGACCCTGAACAGCCCTGTAACGTCAGCCCCCTGAGGATAACGTTCTCCCCACGAGCTATCAGTTGCTATAGCTTTGAAACCTATTACCGGACGACCGAGAAACTGCCGCTGATTTTCCGGCCAGTAAGCCGCTGTTTTCTTTGAGTAAGCTGTATCTCCATACAGACGGCTGATGCGGGTAAACTCTTCAGGAGCCGAGTCCTGATTAATGTAATTACCGCTGAACGTTATTAAATTCGCTTTCTCGTTCCTCTCTTCGGGAGTAAGGTTTCGCAGGTCGCTGACAGAGAAACCCGTAGGTTGCAGATAGGAAACAGCCAGACTGTGGATCAACAGACCCGGCTCATTGTCATCATCGCTGCATGACGTCAGGAGTGACAGTGCTGTCAGTATTACTCCTGCAGCTAAAAGAATCTTTGTTTTCATCTTATGCCGTTTTATTTAGTTGGATATATGTGTTTGATAATCTTCAGCTTGTAGGGAAATCGAACGGGCCTGAGCCTGCATTAGGGTTCGGTTCTTCAAGGATGTATTCATCGCCTGTCATATCGAAGATGCCATTGAGGTAATATCCATCGTACATACCGCTCCAACCCCAATTACAAAGCACATATTCCTCTGTCTCGGTTCTTTCCGAAAGAATATCATACCCGTTAATGGTGTTCACTCTTTGTTGTACCTTCCGTTGCATTTCCATGAAACCATGAAGCAACCATATATGGCGATTACCGCCAATATCATTATTCTCAGTTGAGCCTAAGACTATAACCGGACGAAGTAGTTCCAGTTCATTACGCACATCCGCCTCGTAATAGAATATTTGTCTAGGATTTTTTTCTGTAGGCAATTTTACGAGTGTATCTGTAGTTTCTTCGTAACCACACTGGTGAAGTACATTAACCAACTGAGGCAAATCTGCCCCTGTCCCATTTTCCAGGTAATAGAAATCACCAATACCAGGTCTTCCAATCACTTCCATGAACCGTGCTATCTGATCCATTGCGTCGTCAGAAGGATGCGACTGCGTCATAGCATCCCAGTTAAAATTGTAACCCTGGAATGAAGCCGGCTTATGATAAATCGACATCGCTTGAGCCACAGCAACTCCACCGCACCCTACATACGACTTATGTCCTGAAACCATCGGTGTGTATTTATTATAAGGTGAACCTTGATCCCATTTCACCTTACATAAAGGTTCGGTCTTGATCGTTGTCTGCCATGGGAAATTTACCGTATAAGGTATCCCGTCGCCTACAGCCATAGTATCGGGGTCTTCCACGAATTCGCCTATGCGACTTACAAACGCTTTCACTCCATTGTCGGGAAGATTTTGCAAATCAAGATTTCCTTTCTCCGAGATTGCAAGCACTTCGGGGAGGGCAGGAGTAGCCGACATTATCGCAAACCCCTGATTGTCTTCGTAATTGAAAACATAGATTATAGGTTCTTCACCCGACCGAGTTGTTGGAGTCATACTTTTTCCGTATGACACACAGGAGGAAATCACCGGTTCTTTCCCTCGTGTTTCAGGATAGAAATTTCCACGAACCTTTATAAGATTCTCTCTCGCTTGTTCTTGAGAGATTTTACCATCTCTCCTTGTTTCGTTTTGAGGAATGCTCAACTCATTCTCCATCTGAGAACATGAAACAAGCATCAACAAAACAAGGAAAAATAAAATGATTTTTTTCATCGCTTGCTTTGTTTTAGATTAAACTTTTCTATTCTATTGCCTAATTTCTAATTAAAATATAGGCAGTAAGTTCATAAAAAAATTTACATCATTCGTTCTGGTGGCAAAGTTAAACAAAAAACAAACAACGCAGCATAAAAAATTTTATGTTGTACAACATAATTTAAATTAAATATATTATCCTATGATTACATTTCACCATATTGATTTAAAAATTTCCTTACCTCATTATTAATATATAACAAAAAAACGGAGGCTGTGAAAACATCTTTTTGACACAGACTCCGTTAACAGGTATGCTTTTTAAGCTATCAATATTGAGTTTCTATTTCTTTATAACTACTTTGCGGGTCTTGTTGCCGCGTTTCTCAATGTAAATGCCGGAGGCAGGATTTGCCACCTTCATGCCCTGCAGGTTGTAATAAACCGGCGCAACCTGTGCATCTTCATCTTCGAGGTCTGTGATGCCGCTATTGTCTTTCTCTATAGCAGAGAAGTTCTTCCATCCGGGAGCAGCTTTGTAGGCAGCTATTGACTCTTCAGGAACATACAGCACGCAATTGGCTGCGAAGGGCGAGAAGACTGCATCTGCAGATACTGCGGGAGGCGTTATGGCACGGCAGGTCAGCTTGGTTATGTTTTTGGCACTGCTGAAGACTGACGAGCCAATGCTGTCGAGTGTGGAGGGGAAGGTGAGCTCGGTAAGGCCTGAGCAGCCGTAGAAGGCATACTGGTAAATTGCCTTTAGGCCGTGGTGCAGACCAACGTTCTTCAGTTTGCGGCATGCGTTGAAGATCTCTTTTGTGAGAATTTCCACACCGCCGGGAATGTCTATTGACTCCAGTGAGCCGCAGTTATAGAACGAGCCGTCGATAGAGGTGAGGGTGGAGGGCAGGTTGATGTCAACCAGGCTGTCGTTCTGATAGAAGCAGCGGTAGCCGAGCGATGTGAGGCCTTCAGGAAGCACATACTTCTTCACCGGACGCATATATGCGAAGCAGTTGCCGGGGATGGACTTAATGCTTGCGGGTATGGTGATAGTCGTGCCAAGGGGCTCTTCGCCGATGAACACTTTACCTGTCTTTACAGCTGACGCCGATGAGTAAACACGGCAAAGCGGGTTGGCATTGTTGTTGAAGAAGTTGATTTTGCACCAAGCCTCCAGGCTGGCAATGTGCAACTCGTTGATGCCTGAGCTATAGAAGGCGTTGTTGCCGATATTGGTAATGGAAGCCGGTATGGTGACGCTCTTCACGGTTTTATTGCTGGCAAAAGCGCTTTCGTTAATGGTATTCACCACGCACTCAACACCGTTATAAGTAATCTTGTCTTTGATGTTGAGAGCCGTGGTTGTGGGTTCGGCACCTAAAACGATGGCTGTTTTGGCTTCGGGGTCGCATTTGTAGCGGATGCCGTCTATGGTATCGCAGTTTTCAACCGGAGCCTTGATGATGTTAAAATTGGCTACGAGTTCGAAATTGCCCGTCAGGAAACCACGCCATGTAGTTCCGTCTTTATAAGCCTCAAAAAGCTTCTTGACGGTGGTGAGGGTAGTCTTGCCGCCGGTGGTGTCAACCACAAACGAGGGGTTGTTTGACACCTTGTTTCCGTGTCGACGTTGCGGTAAAGCAGATTGTAAATCTGGTCAACATTTGTGGTGGGATTGTGATAGAAGTCCACCGGAGTTGTCGTGGTCGTTATAGTGGCCTGTTTTGCGCTCTGGATGTTGAATTTGACGTCGTATTTATGGCTGTAGAGCCACTGGCTGAAGCCGAGCACTGTGAAGTGCTTATCGTCGAATTTGGCAACGTATACCGGATACTCATAGTTGGTGGTGGGCTTCAGGGTGTTGAAATCAATACGGCTGATTTTCATCATGCCGTTAGCCTCTTTAGCGGCCACATTGTTCATCCACACATAACCGCCGCCATCGGGAACCTTGGCATAGAAACCGTCGGCAAAAATTATCTCGTTGTCGCTGATTGTGGCAACCACCGGGTCAGTGCTGAACTTGGAGTAATTGCTTGCTTTGGTGAGGTTATAGATGGTGATGGCCTCACCGGAATTGTTTTTACCTATCACCTTGTTGACGGGAATGGTGATGCGGCCTGTCGAGGGATCATATTTGCCCTTGAGGTCGTATCCCATGGCGATGCCTTTCAGCAGAACGCTGTCGCCAGCTGCCTGAACCATGATGCTGCCGGCACGCTCGCCGTAGTTGATGAAGCTGCCGTAGGTGGTTACGTAGTTTTTGCCTACTATTGAAGCCGGAGCTGCACCTTTGGCGGCTGCTTTGGGCATGGTTGCCTTTGAGCTCGGAGAGTAAGTTACTTTGACTTGTTGCGGCTCTGTGATTCTTTGATCCTCTACAGGAACAGACTGCGCGGCGGCGCATACCGTTCCGGCAAGGAGACTCAGAGCCAGAATGGAAAGTTTTTTCATGCTCTTTGTTATTTATTGATATATTGGTGTTCGGTTTTAAAGATTTACCGAAGTTTGGTTGTGCAAATATAATAATAATTCTTAATAGTTCTGCAATTTTTTCTGATTAATTGCGATTTTTGAAATTTTTTCCATTGTATTTTTGAAAGAAGGCAACACGGGTTCAGGCGTGTTCTCATGTTCCCTAATTGCAAAATGACAAATGAAACCCTATTTCGTGCTGAAAACGGGTGTTAAAAAAATCTTTTTAAATTATAGTTTTTCATGGGCAAAAACAGGGGCAAAAAAAAGCAGACCTCTTTCCCAAGAAATCTGCCGCGTTGCGAATCAAATTATTTCTACAAACCTAACATAAACGATTATTTAGTACGATAAACCTAAGTTATTTTTTCACTCCCTTGAAATTTACCTATTATTACCTTCGTTGTATTTGCGATTCCAAATTTTATGACACTGCAAAATTACTCCATTGCAATACCCCCGGCAAGCGTTATGGCAAAAATATAGATTGAAAAATAGAACATAACCGCGTATGTTATTGTTATTCAGTTATTTACAATTTCTCAATATAGGGCTAAATATAGATTGTTATATTGACAATAAAGGGCCTGTTTACGCTCTGTTTGGCGGCGAAGCCAGTCAGGAAAGCCAATTTTATGCCCCGGGACTGCGTAATTTTCACTCTTTGGTTGTTTAAATTTAAAAAGATTAGAAAATACTATGGACGACAGACTTACTTATGAGGAGAAGAAGGAACTTCCCTCAAGTGTATTTGGTTTACCCGAACGCAGAGAATATCCCATGCCTGATGCAGCGCATGTAAGGGCTGCGGAAGCATATTTCCGTTATTGCCCTGAGGACCTCAAGCCGAAGCTGGCACGCGCCATCGTGGAAAGAGCCCGCGAATACGGCGTTGACGTGGAGAGCCCCACAGTGCTCTCTTACGCGCAGATGTAAAGCTTAAGAGCCTGAGTTTAAGGAGTTTAAGGAGTTTAGGGAGCTTAGAGCCTAAAGTTCTTTAAGCTCCTTAAACTCTTTAACCTCCTTAAGCTCCTTAAAGGCCTTAAGCTCTTTAAAGGCCTTAAAGCCCTCAGGCTCTCAAAGGCTCTTAAGGCTCCTCAAAAACTATGGTTTGTAGCCAATCTGGCGCACCTGCTGCTCAAAGTGGTCGCGGTCGATGGCTTTGTTGCGCATCTTGTTGCGGTAAGCATACACCGTGTTGGCGCTATATTGCAAAATGGCCGCTATGCGCGAGCTTTCAACAACCCCGAGTCGCAATAGGGCAAGTATGCGCAGCTCAGGCGGCAGGGTGCCTTTCTTTTTCAGCTCCATCTTCTCTTCGGTGCGCAAAAGCTCATTTATCTCCTCCACAAACCGGGGGTAAAGTTCCAGGAAAGCTTTGTCAATGGAAGAATGAAAATCCTCGTTTTCACCGGATAATTTTCCGGCTTTCAGGGTCTTGAGCAAATCCTCCGTCTGGCCCGACGCTAACTTGCGCATCACCAGTTTCTGCCACGACTGCAATTTAGAGGAATAGGTGGAGCAGAGACTCACAAAGTTACCCAGATAAAGCTCCTGCAAGCGGCTGTATTCGGTGATTTTTTTCTGCGTTTCGTGGCTTCGTTTGTTCTGGCGCAGCAATATCGCCGTTAGGATAGCGGCCAGCACAAAGAGGAACGTGGCGATGCAGAGATAAATCACCAGTTTGTCGCGCGAGCTGGTGAGGCTCTTGCGATAGGCGTCGTCAATGGCCGGAACCATTTGCGAAATCACCACCGAGCGCATACGGGCGTTGCCTGACTTGGCCTCGCTCAGCGCGTAGTTGATATAGATGAACGCCTGGTCGAGCTTGCCGTTCTGATAGAGCCATTCGGCCAGCTTGGGCATGGCCCAACCCTCTGTAACGCAGCCCATTACGTCGCTCGTGGCAGCTTTGGTCAGATACGAGGCATATTGCTGCTCGTCGCCCCGGTTGCGACATACCATGGCAAGCTGATAGGCCGCTTTGCCGTAAATGTTATTCTGTATAGGCGTGGTGTTCAGAATCTGCTGCAGCCACTCGGCGGCCTCCTCGTTCATGCCGTTGCTCACCAGCCGTTCGGCGTAGATGAACCGGTAAGTGAGGCTGTTGTGCGGCAGATGCACCAGCAGCGAATCGTCGAACGCCAGATATTGCGCCCTGTATTGCTGAAAAGTGGCACCCTGTTCGCCCACATAACCAATCATGGCCGAATAGAGCCGCCTGCCGCTCAACCACATCGCCAGCCGCTGCTCAAGAGGCATGGCGGTTTTCCGCAGCGTGTCGAGACGCTGAGTCGCCTCGATGAAGAAACCGGCTGCCGTGAGGCCGTTGACAACGCCTATGTCGGCGCTATGCCGCAGACTGACGTCGCCCGACTGAACTGCCTGGTTCTCAGCCATTACAAAATATTGCAGAGCCGAGTCGGCGTTAAAAGTGCGGTAGCCGTTGCCGATGTCCATATAGAGGTTGAAGCGCCTCACCGCACTCTTTGTCAAGCGTGCCTGATGCTTCAGCGAGTCGAGCTGACGAGTCTTGGCCGCGCGGTAATCCGACGCATTCTTTATAGCCTCGTTGAGAGTGCGCAAATCATTGTCCGGCACTTTCCACTGAGCTGTCATGATACAACTTACAGATAACATGACTGTGATCAAGAAGATTCGCAAACCGGAAATGTAATTGTTGTCTTGGTTATACAAACAGGGAGTCATAAACTTGGCTGCAAATTTAAGAAAATTTGCTAACTTTGCAAAACTCTTTTCTACCGCCGCGCCTGCAGCAGTAAGAATATTCAGAGAAACAAACAAAAATGCATCAGAACAACGCATATCATATCTTTACGTTGCCCAACGGGCTGAAATGTGTTCACTGGCAGATAGAGGGCCAGGTGTCATACTGCGGCATAGCCGTCAACGCCGGCAGCCGCGACGAGCCTGCCGGCAAGGATGGCCTGGCTCATTTTGTGGAACACACCCTGTTCAAAGGCACCGAACATCACCGCTCATCATACATCTCCAACCGCATGGAGAGCATCGGTGGCGAGCTGAATGCTTTTACGGGTAAGGAAGAGACGCTGCTTTACACCAACGCCCCCACAGGCTATCTGTCGCGCTCGTTCGACCTGCTTTCCGACATTGTGGCCTACTCCAACTTCCCGGGCGACGAGCTGGACCGCGAACGAGAAGTGGTGATTGAGGAGATAAACAGCTATCTCGATTCGCCGGCCGATTTGGTGTTCGACGATTTTGAAAACAACATCTTCAGCGGCTCGCGTCTGGGTCACAACATCCTGGGCGACGAGGAGAGCGTGGCAAAGCTTCACCGGGAGGATTGCCGCCGTTTCATCGACACTTTTTACACTCCGGGCAACATGGCGCTCTACTGTGCCGACCCCTTGGAGCCGGCCAAGGTGGAAGCGCTGGTGAACAAATATTTCTCCGGGCTTCATTACGCCACAGAGCCGAGCGAACGTGTCAGTCCGGCTGAGGTGGCGCCATTCAACAATGTCGACGACCAGGACGGCCATCAGGCAAACACCATTACGGGCCGCAGGGTATGCAGCCTGCACAGCGACGACCGGTTCGCGCTGAAGCTGCTCAACAACTACCTCGGGGGTCCGAGCATGAACTCGCGGCTTAATCAGGAGCTGCGCGAGAAACGCGGATTCGTATATTCGGCCGATTCGTCGCTGGCTCTGTTCAGCGACTGCGGCGTTATGGAGATATACTTTGCCTGCGACCCCGACAGGGTTGACCAATGCCGCAAACTGGCTATGCGCGAACTCGACAAACTGGCGCAAAACACGATGAATGCGGCCACTTTTGACCGAGTGAAGAGGCAATTGGCCGGGCAACTGCAGGTTTACAGCGACCATCGCGAGAACTGCGCCATGCAGCTCTGCAAATCGCTGCTCTATTACAACGAGATTCACGATATCGACTACTCGCGCCGCCGCATCATGGACCTTCAGCCCGAAGATCTGCGCCGTCAGGCCGAGAAGCTGCTCGCCACTCCTTTCTCCACCCTCACCTTACGCTGATGAAGATAGCCGGAATAGACTTGGGCGACAGACCTGTGCTGTTGGCTCCCATGGAGGATGTTACAGACTCCTCGTTTCGCAAAATTTGTCGCGAAATGGGCGCCGCCATGGTGTATTCGGAGTTTGTGAGCGCCGAGGCGCTGGTGCGCAACATCGCCTCCACAGCCCGCAAACTCGAGGTGCACGACAGCGAAAGACCCGTGGTGATACAAATCTACGGCCGCGAGCCGGAAGCTATGGCAGAAGCCGCGCGCATGGTGCAGGATGCCGGTCCTGACATCATCGACATCAACTTCGGCTGCCCGGTGAAGAAGGTGGCGCAGAAAGGTGCCGGCGCGGGTCTGCTGCGCGACCCGGAGAAGATGCTCGCCATAACAAAAGCTGTTGTGCAGGCCGTCGACCTGCCTGTAACGGCGAAGACGCGCCTGGGATGGGACTGCAACAACATCATCATAGGCGAGCTGGCTCTGCGGCTGCAAGACTGCGGCATAAAGGCGTTGGCAGTACACGGACGCACCCGTTCGCAGATGTACACGGGAAAGGCTGACTGGGGCCCGATAGCGGCGCTGAAAGCCGATAAACGCCTGGAGATTCCCCTCATTGGCAACGGCGATGTTACCACTCCGCAGGAATGTGCCGCCCGCTTCGACGAGACAGGCGTAGATGCCATAATGGTCGGAAGGGCGTCGTTCGGCGCTCCGTGGGTGTTTCGCGATATGCGCTCGTATCTCGACACAGGCGCCTTCACTCCGCTGTCGATAAAGAGCAAACTCGACTTGCTCCGCAGGCAGATTAGCGAGAGCATAGAGCGCATTGACGAATATCGCGGCATTCTGCACATAAGGCGCCATTTAGCCGCCACTCCCCTCTTCAAAGGGATACCCGATTTCCGCCCCGTGCGCATTCGTATGCTCCGCGCCGACACGCAGCAGGAGTTGCTGAAAATCCTCGATGAAATCGAACTTATTTTGCAAAATAATTTGAAACCATGAAACGGAATATAATGCTTTTGGGATTGCTGCTGACGGTGTTCTGCGGCGCACAGGCCCACGATTATGAGCTGAAGGTTGGCGAGTTCAATGTGCTCAACGTCAGCGACGATGTAAATGTGGTTTGGGTTGCCAATGCCGATTCGGCGGGATATGCCCGCTTCAGCGGCGCTGACCGGTTTGCCGACGCTTTCATCTTCACCAACAACGGCAAGGGAAATCTGAAGATTCAGGTCTCGGTTGAGGATGTGGGCGACCCCGAACTCCCTACCCTCTATGTATATTCAAATTTCCTGACCGAGATAAAGAGTACCTCGGCGCTGAATGTGCAGGCCTCCGAAATTCCGGCAGCGGCAGAACTGAAGCTGACTCTTATCGGCAACGGCACGCTGACCGTTACGGGCATCAACAGCACTCGCGTTTCGGCAAAGCTCACCACAGGCAACGGCATTATGACCCTCAGCGGCAACACCTCAAAAGCCTCGCTGACAATGTTGGGCACAGGCCAGATTCGTGCCGACGAGATGAAAGCCAACACGGTGAACTGCACCATAATGGGCACAGGCTCCATTTACACCTGGGCAGTGGAATCGCTCTCTACAAAGGGCATCGGCTCCACAACTATCTATTATCGCGGCGAACCGTCCGATATTAAGAAGTTAGGCGGCGGCAAGCTCACTCCGTTAGCTTCAGCCCCCGCTCAGACAAGCGACGCCGCTCCGACAGAGATGCATGTGGGCGTTATATGTGTGGACGCCGAACCGGCTCAAACTACCGAAAAACCGGTTCAGAAGGTGGAAGAGGAGGAAGTCGAAGTTGAAATAGAAGAGGAGGAGGAAGAGCCTGTAACGTTGCCCGAAAGGCGCAACTGATTCCTACGCTAAACGCCTGACAACCAACGCCTTATGGCCGACGACGGACTGAAACTGCGCACTGCCCGAACGCTGAAGTGGAACAGCATAGACCGCTTCAGCTCGCAGATTCTCTACGCCGTTGTGGGCGTGGTGCTGGCCAACGTGCTGCCGAAAGAGGATTTCGGCCTCGTGGGCGTGATTCTGATGTTTCAGGCCTTCGCTGTGCTGTTCGTCGACAGCGGCTTCGGCACAGCCCTTTTGCAGAAAAAGGAGCCCTCGCAGACCGATTACAGCACCGTTTTCTGGTTCAACACAGGCGTGGCTACGGCCATTTACGTCATTCTCTGGTTCTGCGCCCCCTCCATAGCCGCCCTCTTCGGGCGCACGGAGGAGTTGGTGCCCATGTCGCGCGTCATGTTCCTCACCTTCATCTTCACAGCCTTGGGCATAGTGCAGACCAATCAGCTGATGAAGAAGATGGACGTAAGGCAGGTGGCCATAGCCAACTTAGTGTCGCAAATCACCTCCGGCGCCCTGGGTATCATCCTTGCGCTCAGGGGCTTCGGCGCGTGGTCGCTGGTATGGCAGAGCGTGAGCCAGGCGGCCATAAAGAGCGGATGGCTGTGGCTCACCGGCGGCTGGATGCCGTCGGCACGTTTCTCGAGCGCCTCGCTGCGTGCCATGCTGCGGGTGGGTGCCGGCGTCTTTGCGTCGTGTCTGCTCAACGTAGGCTCGCTCAACGCATACACATTCGTCATAGGCATTCTCTACCCCATGGCAACGCTGGGTGTCTACACGCAGGCCGACAAATGGAGCAAAATGGGTTATGCCTCGCTGAGCCAGATTTTCAACACCACCTTTTTGCCCCTTCTCAGCCGCTTTCAGGAGGAGAAAGAGCGCTTCGTAAGAGCCATGCGCAAGTCCAACCGCGTTACGGCCTTCATAGCCTGCCCCGTAAGCGGCGCTCTGATAGTGATGGCAGCCCCGATTTTCCATCTACTCTTCGGCAGCAAATGGGACGAGGCAATTCCCCTCTTTCAGATTCTTGTGGCCCGCGGTTTGCTCATAGTGCTGATAGCTCAGTGCAACACTTGCATCCTGGCGTTGGGCAAGGCAGGACGCTTTGTGGGCACGGAAGTGGTGAAGGATGTGCTTATGGTAGGCGCACTGTTCGCCTCCCTGCCCTTCGGTAGCGTGGAAGCGTTGGTATGGGGCCAGTTTTTCGCCTCTTTGCTCACCTACGCCTACGTCATCTATATCACCGTGCGAGTAACTTTTGTGAGGCTGCTGCAATATCTTGCCGACCTGACGCCCTATCTGCTGCTCACCGCCGCAGTGATGGCAGCCGCCTCGCTGCTCGGCACGCTGAGTCTGCATCCGGCAATGCTGATAGCGGCCGAGTTCTGTGCCGGCGCGTTGCTTTACATCGCCGTGCTTTACGCGGCTCGCTCGGTGATATTGCGCGAATCATTCGCCTACCTTTTAGGCCGTTTCCGCCGCAAATCCTAATCCGCCCGAAAGCCCTGACTGCAAGCCCTGTTATAAAAAATTTTAACAGGCACTTGCATACGTAAAAAATATTTTTATAACTTTGCAGGCGAAGCCGCCGCTATTAGTAATAGTAATTGGCGCTGAATATCCTGGAACACTAACCCTGATGACCGCAATTCATATCAATACACCTTCCGGATATTCTTCCCGAATCCTCAATGGGAAGAATACTCTTGTGCGCAGTCAGGAAAAAAGTGTATCCGTTCTTATATTTAAGGTCATACAATTACGCCATGCGTATGGGCAACAGAAGCCATACGCTCGTAATGATTCCGCAGATTTGGAATCTCATGCTCAGCGCAGGATTGCGTTGACAGTCAAGGCGGTCTGTGGTGCTTGCTTCAGGGCGTTATTATAATTATCCGTCCTGCAAAATTCTCGGCCAGACCCCCTTTCTCTGAGTTGCTGATTCATCCCGGCTTCTCAAATACCCTTTTGATGTCTTTTTAAATGTTACTGTATTCAGAGCTGACAAAGCTCCGATACATTGCAGCAAGTATATAGTGCTGCAATTTGCAACACGTCAGCGGAATTTCCATCAAAAAAAAATTCTAATATATGAAAAAACTTCTGATTCTACTGTTGATAGCGATAGCTGTCAATGCCCGAGGGCAGCTAAGCCAGCCCAAGGACCCAACAGCGGTAGTGAACGGGGTGTTCTACATCTTCAACACCACTGCTAAAACCGCTCAGGTAGGCAGTGGCGCTTACTGGGCAAACACTTACTATTCGGGCGACATAACGGTGCCGGAAAAGGTAACGTACGACAACGCCTCCTACACCGTTACCGGCGTGGCAGCGTTGGCCTTCTGCGATTTCAATTCCGACCTTACGTCCGTTACCCTGCCAAACACCATCACTTCGTTTGACGTGTCGGCGTTCGACGGCACGGTGCTGAAGACTTTGGTCGTGCCCAATTCGTAAAAAGCATCGGCAACGACTGTTTCCAGTATTCGTCTCTGACCTCGATAACCATCGGCTCAGGGGTGGAAACCATAGGCACCTCCGCCTTTGCCAAATGCAAATCGCTGACCTCGATAACCATAGAAGCTGCGAACCCGCCCACAATATCGGCCAACACCGTGCCTGCGGACGTGAAGAAGAACATCGTTCTCACGGTGCCCAAAGGAAGCCTTGCCGCATATAAGGCAGCCGCCAACTGGGACGGTTTCAAAGAATACAAAGAAGCTGACGGCGGAGGCGGCGGCGGAGGCGGTGGCACCGGTTCCGACGAGCCCTACGTCCTGGTCGATGGCATCTATTATGAAATGGACCACACTGCCAACACAGCATCGGTTATCAGCGGCTATCAGGCCGGCATAACCCAGACGCCATATTCCGGCGTGGTTACCGTTCCCTCCACTTTCATCTACAACAGCAAGACCTACACCGTTACCGCCGTTAAAGGCACAGCTTTCCAGTATGCCACCTGCACAGAGGTAACGCTCCCCTCCACCTGCACAACCATCAACGCCTACAGCTTCAGCAACATGAGCTCGCTGGTAAAACTCAACATAGGCGGCACCAGCGACATCAAAGGCAACGGCATTACCAACTGCGCCGCTCTGCGCGACCTTTACATAGGCTTTACCGGCGGAGTGGTAGGTACCGTTACCGCCAGCATCCCGTCGACCATGCGGCAGACTCTGAACGTGCATCTGCCTGCGAACTCGGCCACAAGCGACCTTGCAAAATCTTATATAAGCAATTCCTTCTGGATAACGGCCCGCGCTCTTCTGTGCAACAACGAACTGCAAATAGGCGACCTCTATTACAGATACGACGCCACCAAGAAGACGGCAACCATGATGGCTCCGTATATCATTCCCGGCAACGGCGCACCGAAACAGATTGGTCCGGAGGTTGACGTTCCCGGCTCCATAACCGTTGACGGCACTGAATATGTGGTCGACAACCTGGAAGCAGGCGCCTTCTACATGACCCCGAACGTTACGTCAGTAACATTCCACGAAGGCCTTAAGAATATTGAATACGAGACCTTCTATGCCTGCAATATAGCAGAGATTACCCTTCCCAACTCGCTGGAAAACATCGCCTACAACAACTTCTACAGCTGCCCGAAACTGACCAAAGTAAGCTTCGGCACAGGCCTTAAGACCATAGGACAGAACACCTTCTACAAATGTCCGCTACTCACCAACATAGAAGTTCAGGCCACCGTACCTCCCACACCTGCCACCGGTGCCACGTCGATTTTCAACGCCAACTTCAACAAGTCGGCCGCTACCCTTACCGTTCCCGCCGGCACCACAGCCGCATATCAGGCTGACGCCAACTGGAGCGGCTTCGGGACGTATAAGGAAATCGGAGGCATGATTGAAGAGGGCCGCATAATTGTGGACGGCGTTCATTACGAGATTACCAAGAAGCCCTACGAGGGCATAGAAGGCGCGCTTCAGTGCTACGTTGTAAGCCCCGTAGAATCGGGCTGGCCCAACGGCGACGAATACTCAGGCGTAATCAATATTCCCGAATTCATCAGCTACAACAACAAGCAGTATGCTGTGGCTCAGATAAGCAATCAGGCCTTCTATATGCAGAGCGCAGTTACGGAAGTGAAGGTGCCCTCAACAGTGAATATCATCGGCATGCAGGCCTTCCAGGAATCGGGCATCACCACCATAACGCTGCCCGCCAAGCTGATAAGCATCAACAACAACGCGTTCCGCCGCTGCTCGGCTCTGAAGACCATGACAGCCCTCGGCCTCACACCTGCATCGGTAGGTTCAGGCGCCTTTGCCACTATCACCTCAACCTGTAAGCTCTATGTGCCCAAAGGCTGTGTGGCAGCCTATAAAGCCGCTGACGGCTGGAAGGATTTCGCATCCATTGAAGAAGATCCCAACAGCGCCATTCTGCCCACGTCGGTAGAAATTACCGGCATGCCCCGCACAATGCTGATAGGCGACACCGTACAGCTCGGCGTTGTGATACTGCCTGAAAACACCACCGACAAGAGCGTGGAATGGAAATCCCTCACCCCCGACATCGCAACTGTTGACTCCCTGGGTGTTGTTACCGCCGTAGGCTCAGGCAACGCCATCATAGAAGTCATCTGCAACGGCAACCGCACCCTGAGCAACAACGCCAACGTGATATGTGTTACCGCTCAGGATGTTATTGACGGCATCAGCTACCGATTTGAGCTCAACGAAAAAGCACAAATCGCAAATGCCTACGTAATTCGCCCCAAAACAGGCAGTTACGCCGGCGACGTAGTGATTCCGCAGTTTGTGCAGCATGGCTCCACGTTCAAGGTTCACGGCATCGACAACAACGCGTTCGCGCTCATGGCCGACCTGACCTCCGTGAGCATCCCTGCCACGGTCGACACCATGGGCTTAAATGCCTTCCGCAACTGCAGCAATCTGAAGAGAGTCAACATCACAAACCTGGACTCATGGATGAATATATCCTTCCGCGACCCGCAGGCCACACCGTTCAACATGGACAGCGTGCAGATGTATCTCAACGGAGAGTTGGTTACAGCAGTGCATATACCCGGCACCATGAAAACCCTGAAGCCTTACGTTTTCCAGGGCGTGAGCTCAATCAAGAGCCTGGTGATTGACAACGGCGTGCGTCTTATCTCGCAGAACGCATTCAAAAACTGCAAAAACCTGCAGGCTGTTGTGATACCCTCAAGCGTTGACAGCATAGGCATGAGCGCCTTCTCGGGCTGCTCGTCGCTGGCCTCAGTGCAGCTGCCCGAAGGCATAAAGACAATTGCCTCAAGTGCCTTCTCCAACACCGGCCTTACGAAAATAACATTGCCCGAAAGCGTTACGCTGGTCGACAACCAGGCCTTCCAGAACTGCGCCGCCCTGAAGACCGCAACCTTAGGCAGCTCGCTCAAGAAGCTGAATCTGCTCGTCTTCAACGGCTGCACGGCACTCGACACGCTGACAGTGAAAGCCGCTGTGCCTCCCACATTCTTCATTGCATCAATTCCCGGTCAGGACATGAATCCCTTCTCGACCTCCATCTATGCCACCTGCCGACTCTATGTTCCGGAAAGCAGCCTGGCACTCTACAAGGAGGCCGATGTATGGAAGGAATTTGCCCGTATCCGCGCCATTGGCAGCGTTGAAAGCGAGAAAGCCGTAATCGACGGCATCAGCTATGAGCTCTTTGCCGACGATAGCACAGCAACTGTGCTTGCCTCGCCCGATTATACCGGCGAAATCACCGTTCCGGATACGGTAGTCTACAACAGCAAGACTTACTCTGTAACCACCATAGCACCCCGCGCCTTTGCCGGCACAAACATCGACATTCTCCGTCTGCCGGCCAACATCAAGGCAATACCCGAAGAGATGGCTGCCAACTGCGCCAAGCTGATAAGCGTGTGTCTGCCCGACCATCTGGAGACCATAGGTGTGCGCGCCTTCTCCGGCTCACCCAACATCCGCTTTATCCGCTGCGTGAACTACGGCAAGAATCACAGTCTCGTGCCTCCCTCGTTCACTGCAACTGCAGAGAGCGATTATGGACAGGCCTTCTCGTCCGAAATCTGGCCTGACTGTATGCTCGCCATCCCTGCAGGCATGTTCATGAACTACAAAGAATGTGCAGGCTGGAAGAATTTCAAGACCTTTGCTTACTGGCATGACACCGACGTATCGCCCGACAGCATTTACTTCACCGGCAAGATGAGCGGCGAGGAACGCAAAGTGCGCACCCTTACGCCCGTAACCATTCCGGCCAATGCCACCATACTCAACTTCGTGGTGCAGAACTCCAACCCCGAATCGGTGGAAATCAGCACAGAGTATGTTGACAGCAAGACAATGCGTCTGCAGGCAAAACTGGTGAAAGTGGGCACCGCCGACGTAACAGTGTATGCGAACCTTGTCAAGACGTCGTTTATGATTTCCGTATCCGTATACACCGGCATCGAGGACGTAGACGCAGACGCCTCGCCGGCACGCTACTTCACCCTCGACGGCATCGAGGTGGCACATCCGCAGAAAGGCGTCATGTACATCAAGATACAGCAAAACAAGTCGCAGAAAGTGGTATATTAAACTTCATGAACCCCGGCCGGACTGAACGTTAGCTTCCGGTCCGGCATACTGAGAAGGAACGCGTCATTGACCGGCGCGCCCCTTCTCCATTTTCCTATCCTGTAAAAAGCATAGCCGCCAATAACCCCTCATACGACGCCAGAAATCACCAAAATTGGGTATTTGATTTGTGTATATAGTGAAAAGGTGTTAACTTTGCATACTAATTCAGGGTCGCTTTCAGAAAAGCGGTCTGATGAACCATGAAAACAAAATAACTAAACAAATAACCTAAACTCTACAAAAACATCTATGTGGTTAACAAGCTCATCCATAGGGCGTAAGTTCATCATGGCCTTGACCGGCGCATGTCTCGTCCTATTTGTCACATTCCACTGTGTGATGAACGCGATAGCCCTTGTATGGCCCACGGCCTACAACGTGATCTGCGAGTTCCTGGGCGCCAACTGGTATGCACTGGTTGCCTCCATGGGTCTGGCTCTTCTGTTCATCATCCACATTATCTGGGCTTCGATGCTGACGATTCAAAACCGCCGCGCACGAGGCAACCAGCGTTACTCCATCAGCAAGAACGCCCCCGGCGTGGAGTGGTCGTCGAAGAACATGTATGTGCTCGGCGTGGTAATCCTGGCGTTCCTTGTAGTGCACCTCATCCAGTTCTGGGCCAAGATGCAGTTGGCCGAGATAGAGGGTCATGAGGGTATCATCCCCGTGCAGGCAGGCACAATCTTCATCCAGGAAGCCTTTAAGTGCGCATGGACTCCGGTGGTTTACATCATTGGTTTCGTGGCTCTGTGGTTCCACATGAACCATGGCTTCTGGTCAATGTTCCAGACTATCGGCTGGAACAACACCATCTGGATTCAGCGTCTGAAAAAGGTGAGCGCATGGTGGACTTCCATCGTAGTGGCTCTGTTCGTGGCTCAGGCTCTGGTATTCACCGTGAAAGCCAATCAGGACTATTATACCACCAACAACGCTCTGCGCAACCAGTATGTGGGCATGGTGCTCGACAACCTGGGTATGGGCGGTAACCAGTCAATAGAATATGACGCCTTCAAAGAGCAGGCCACGCAGGCTTACTCCCAGATTCTGTCGCTCAACGAACAGCAGAAGCAGATGATACGTAATCAAAGCCCCGAATTCGACAAAGAGGTGGAGAAGATTACCAATATGTATCAGTTCCTGAACTATCTGGAAGGCAAGGACATAAACGCTAAACCGGAATTGCCTCAATTCAACCCGATGATGATGCCGCAGGGCATGCCTCAGGGTGAAAAGGTAGAGGTAAGCGAAGAAGAGGTAACGGCAGAAGAGGTTCCGGCAGAAAATGCCGCCGCTGCAGCAGAAGCCGACAACAATACAGTAAACCAATAATCCAGGAAGCGATATGGCAACTAACGACAAAATCAGAGTAATGAGTCCGGAAGCGAGCAAGATTCCGGAGGGTCCTGTCGCTGAGAAATGGACCAACTTCAAAGCGCACCAGAAGCTGGTGAACCCGGCCAACAAGCGCAAACTCGACATCATAGTAGTAGGTACGGGTCTGGCCGGCGCATCGGCAGCCTCCACCCTGGCAGAGATGGGCTTCAACGTGCTCAACTTCTGCATCCAGGACAGTCCGCGCCGCGCACACTCCATAGCCGCTCAGGGCGGTATCAACGCAGCCAAGAACTATCAGAACGACGGCGACAGCATTTATCGTCTGTTCTACGACACGGTGAAGGGCGGCGACTATCGCGCCCGTGAGGCCAACGTATACCGTCTGGCTGAGGTGAGCAATAACATCATCGACCAGTGCGTGGCACAGGGCGTTCCCTTCGCACGCGAATATGGCGGTCTGCTTGCCAACCGTTCGTTCGGCGGCGCTCAGGTATCGCGTACGTTCTACGCCAAAGGCCAGACAGGCCAGCAGCTTCTGCTCGGCGCCTACTCGAGCCTGAACCGTCAGATACAGGCCGGCAAGGTGAAGAGCTTCAACCGCTATGAGATGCACGACGTGGTGCTGATAAAGGATGAGAACGGCGTGGAACGCGCCCGCGGCATCATCGCCAAGAACCTCATCACCGGCAAGATGGAACGCTTCGCCGCTCACGCTGTGGTAATAGCCACCGGCGGCTACGGCAACACCTACTTCCTTAGCACCAACGCCATGGCCTGCAACGTCAGCGCCGCCATGGCCTGCTACCGCAAGGGCGCTTACTTCGCCAACCCTGCTTACGTGCAGATTCACCCCACCTGTATCCCGGTACACGGCGACAAACAGTCGAAACTGACTCTGATGTCGGAATCACTGCGTAACGACGGCCGTATCTGGGTGCCGAAAAACATTGAGGATGCCCGCAAGCTGCAGAGCGGCGAGATAAAGGGCAGCGACATACCCGAAGATCAGCGCGACTACTATCTGGAGCGCCGCTATCCGGCCTTCGGCAACCTGGTGCCGCGCGACGTGGCCAGCCGTGCCGCCAAGGAACGCTGCGACCATGGCTTCGGCGTCAACAACACCGGTCTGGCTGTGTTCCTCGACTTCTCAGAGGCTATCAACCGCCTCGGCCTCGACGTTGTGCGCCAGCGCTACGGCAACCTCTTCGATATGTATGAGGAAATCACCGACGTGAACCCCGGCGAACTGGCCTGCGTGGGTGAAGACGGTCAGAAATACTACAACCCGATGATGATCTTCCCGGCCATCCACTACACCATGGGCGGCATCTGGGTAGACTACGAGCTGCAGACCAGCGTCAAGGGTCTGTTCGCCATCGGCGAATGTAACTTCTCAGACCACGGTGCCAACCGCCTCGGCGCCAGCGCCCTGATGCAGGGTCTGGCCGACGGCTACTTCGTGCTCCCCTACACCATTCAGAATTATCTGAGCGACCAGATTTCAGTGCCTCACTTCCGCACCGACACTCCGGAGTTCGACCAGGCCGAGGCTCACGCCATAGCCGAAGAAGAACGCCTCATGAACATCCAGGGCAAACGCTCGGTAGACAGCATCCACAAGGAGCTGGGCCACATCATGTGGGAGTATGTGGGCATGGGCCGCACCAAAGAGGGTCTGGAAACAGCTCTTGCCAAGCTCAAAGAACTGCGTCAGGAGTTCAACACCAACCTCTACATACCCGGCAGTATGGAAGGCATGAACATAGAACTCGACAAGGCTTTCCGCCTGAACGACTTCATCAGCATGGGCGAGCTGATAGCTTACGACGCTCTGAACCGCAATGAAAGCTGCGGCGGCCATTTCCGCGAGGAATACCAAACAGCCGAAGGCGAAGCTCAGCGCGACGACAAAGACTACTTCTATGTGGCCTGCTGGGAATATGAGGGCGAAGGAAAAGCTCCGGAACTCATCATTGAACCGCTGCACTACGAAGCCATCAAGGTGCAAACCCGTAACTATAAGTCATAACCCCTCCAAAATACAGAAAACATGGACGAAAACATAATGAGAGTCAACCTCAAAGTGTGGCGCCAGGCCGACGCCAAGTCACAGGGAGGGTTCGTGACGTATTCCAATGTTGAGACGACACCGGACACCTCATTCCTGGAAACGCTCGACATCTTAAACGAGAGCCTGGTAGAGCAGGGTCAGGAGCCGATAGCCTTTGACCACGACTGCCGCGAGGGTATCTGCGGCATGTGCTCACTGTACATCAACGGCCATCCCCACGGACCCGCCGTTGGCGCCACCACCTGCCAGCTTTACATGCGTCGCTTCAAAAACGGCGAGACCATCACCGTTGAACCGTGGCGCTCAGCCGCCTTCCCGGTAATCAAAGACCTGATGGTGGACCGCAACGCGTTCGACAAGATTCAGCAGGCCGGCGGCTACGTCAGCTTCAACTGCGGCGGCGCCCAGGATGCCAACGCCATACCCATTGCCAAGACCAAAGCCGACGAGGCTATGGACTCCGCATCGTGCATAGGCTGCGGTGCCTGTGTGGCAGCCTGCAAGAACGGCTCAGCAATGCTGTTCGTCAGCGCCAAGATAAGCCAGCTGGCACTGCTGCCGCAGGGCGAAGTGGAGCGCGACCGTCGCGTACGCGCCATGGTGTCGAAGATGGACGAGCTGGGATTCGGCAACTGCACCAACACCGGTGCTTGCTCGGCTGAGTGCCCCAAGAACATCAAGATGAGCAACATCGCACGCATGAACCGCCAGTTCATAGCAGCTAAGAACCGCCAATAATTACACGAGGCTAAGTTATTTTTGCGGAGGCCGCGGCAGATTTCACCCTGCCCGGCCTCCTTCCTTTTTCCGCGCTTTTAGATAGTTTAAGGCGCTTAAGGAGTTTTGGGAGCTTAAGGAATTTAGTGGCGCTGAAGCACTGAGCCGAAACAAATTTTTGAGAGAAAAGGCTTGCGAGCCATGTTAGCAATGGCAAGCCTGCGAGCCGGTAAGCCTGAGAGCTTTAGGAGAGCCATTACATCAGAAACATAAGCCACATAAATTACATAAGCCACATAAGCTACATAAAATGCACCCCCGGGCATTGCGAAGAGTGAGAGAGGAAGGGGTTAGTCGGTGGCGAGGGAGCGGCGGAGGTTGGAGAGGTAGTTGGGGGTGACGCCAAGGTAGGAGGCAATGATCTTCAGGGATACGTGGCGGATAATCTCGGGGCGCTTGGCAAGGAGCTGCAGATAACGCTCGCGGGCGTTGCCCATGAAAACGGAGTTCTTGAACTCCATAAAGAACATCTGGTTATAGGCCATCATCAGGCGCCAGCGGCAGAATTCAAAGTTGATGTTGAGGAGCTCGTCGTAGTCGCGCCGGCGCAGGCGAATCAGTCGTGCGGGTGTGCAGGCCTCGATGTTGCAGGCGCTGCCTTTGCCCAGGTATGAGTGGTAATCGAGGATTGTGTGCCTGCCAGAGCAAAGGCGGAGGTGACTTCGCGGTTGCCGTCGGGGTGCCTGCGACGTATGATGCCGTCGAGGAAGATGTAAAAATCGGGATTGACAAAGCCAAGGCTTATCAATGGTTCGCCGCTGCGTAGGCAGACGACGGTGGAGCGGTCAAGGATATGGTCAACAATCTCAGCAGGGGGTGTGCTGAAACCCTCTTCCTGCACTAATTTATGCAGGAGGATGCGGTCAGTGTCGGTGGGGCGTTTGCCGGATGATTCCATTATAGTGCAAAGATAATAATTTTTTGGGAATGATGGGAGGCATGGGAGCAATGGGAGCTTTTGGGGTAGCTGTTTTAGCTGAGTAGCTATTTTATTTTAGCTGTTTTAGCTGAGTAGCTATTTTATTTTAGCTGATTTAGCTGAATAGCTATTGTAGCTGTGTAGCTATTTTAGCTATTGTAGCTGTGTAGCTATTTTAGGGTTACTCAGAAAATAGCTAACTGATTATTTGTCAGTGTCATAGATTATTT
>ENA-ORNF01001184-ORNF01001184.1-human-gut-metagenome-genome-assembly--contig:-NODE-1184-length-23626-cov-25.042128_pt1 | contig 23626 bp, 23 predicted proteins | sample MGYA00242110_ERZ509012 | MGnify/ENA primary metagenome ERZ509012 (study PRJEB26280, sample SAMEA2338714) | human gut metagenome | biome: human gut; feature: human-associated habitat; material: faeces...
ATTACGAAAACCTGCTTCCCATGACAATATGCAAATAATAATCGTTAAATTTGTGAACTCTTTTTTAGACGGGTGCCTGCTGGCACCCGTCTAAAAGGAGCTACCCTAAAATTGGAAACTTACAAAATAAATAAACAATCTGCGTTTTATTTATGTCATAAAATCCAGACCATGTTTTACATTCTATCCAGACTTTTAGCTTGTACAGCTAGTCCGTGGCTATACATTCTATTACTGCTGGGAGGAGCTTGCTTCAGCTCAAAACGGAAAATCCGTATCAGCTGTTTTTCGGTAGCCATGGTGTTATTTATATTTTTCTCGAACGGCTACTTTCATAATCTCTGTCTTACGGCATACGTGAAACCGTACATTTCAGAGTTTGATTCTATCGGGCACTATAAGTATGCGTTACTGCCAGGCGGATTCACAGATTATGACAAAAAGCGTGGACGAATAGATTACGGATTTGCCACAGATAGACAAGTAGACGCCATCGAATTATATAAGCTAGGCAAAGTGGATAAACTGGTAGTAACAGGTGACGGAGCTTCAAACAAAGACGGGAACGTAAATATATATTTAGATCAGTTGGAAAGGATATGGGGGGTAACTCGGAAAGATGTTATCATCGAACCGGAAGCTTTGAACACATTTCAAAACATAGACCATTCGCTAAAACTAGTGCCAGACATGCACAACGAGAATACAATAGTAATCAATTCAGCTATCTACATGCGCAGAACGCTATTAAGTTGCCAAAAACTGAATTTCTACCCTGCCTATTATGCTACAGATGTGAACATTTCAAGAAAATGGACATGGCAGTCGTGGATTCCGGACTTCCACGTGATGGACGACTGGATGCGGTTAATACATGAGTGGATAGGAATGATAGCGTATAAAATAAATTTTTAAATGTCACGATAGGTGCTTAGATAACGTGAAAGACTAAGTCTATGCTTAGAAGAGACTAAACAAAATCAAATAACACAGTACAAATGCAAAATCACGTAGTCATCATGGCAGGCGGAATCGGCAGCCGGTTCTGGCCCATGAGTGTACCGGAATATCCCAAACAGTTCATCGATGTGATGGGCGTAGGGAAATCACTGATACAACTAACCACAGAACGCTTTGAAGGGGTATGCCCGAAAGAAAACTTTTGGGTGGTTACCTCCGAGAAGTATGTCGGTATCGTAAAAAAACAGTTGCCAGAAATTCCGACACAGCACATTCTGGCAGAACCGGAAGCCAGAAATACGGCTCCCTGCATCGCGTATGCGTGCTGGAAAATCAAGAAGCAGTATCCGGAGGCAAACATCGTAGTCACCCCTTCGGATGCACTGGTACTCGACAAGGAAGAGTTCAAACGGTGTATCAGTCAGGCGTTGGAGTTTACAGCCAACTTGGAAGCCATTGTCACACTGGGAATGAAACCGACACGTCCGGAAACGGGATATGGATATATTGCCGCAACCGGTGAAGGACAGAACGGAATCTACAAGGTAGAAGCGTTCAAAGAGAAGCCGAACCTGGAAACGGCACAGAAATACGTGGCACAGGGAAATTATTTCTGGAATGCAGGTATCTTTGTATGGAACGTGCAGACCATTACCCATGCCATCGAGAAATATGCCCCGCAGATTGCCGGAGTAATGGAGAAGATGGCGCCGGATTTCTACACGGAAAAGGAAACGGAGACCTTGAAAGAGGACTTCCCTACCTGCGAAAAGGTATCCATCGACTATGCCGTGATGGAAAAGGCGGAAGGTATCCATGTACTTCCTGCGGAATTCGGATGGAGCGACCTGGGAAGCTGGGGCTCGTTGCGCGGTCTGTTGCCGCAGGATGAAAACGGAAACGCCAAAGTAGGCGACAACGTAAAACTGTTTGACTGCCGGAACTGTGTGGTACACGTGGCCGACGAAAAGAAGGTGGTGCTGGAAGGACTGGACGGCTTTATCGTAGCAGAAAAGGACGGAAGGCTGCTGGTATGCCGACTGGCAGAGGAACAACGCATCAAAGAGTTTTCACAGGCATAATTTATAAACCTCATTTTTATTTTTATATGGAAAGAAAAGTAGCATTAATCACAGGTATTACGGGTCAGGACGGATCGTTCCTGGCTGAATTCTTATTGGAAAAAGGTTATGACGTACACGGCACCATCCGCCGTTCGTCTGTGGATTTCCGCGAACGTATCGCGCACCTGGAAGGAAAACCGAACTTCCACTTGCACTATGCGGACCTGACGGACTCCATGAGTATGTTGCAGGTAGTGAGCAAGGTGCGCCCCACGGAAATCTACAACCTGGCCGCACAGAGCCACGTGCAGGTAAGCTTCGACTCGCCGGAATTTACGGCCAACGTGGATGCTACAGGGGTACTCCGTGTATTGGAAGCCGTACGTCTGTGTGGACTGACAGAGACTTGCCGCATCTATCAGGCATCTACTTCGGAACTGTATGGAAAGGTGGAAGAAGTGCCGCAGAACGAGAACACGCCGTTCCATCCTTACAGCCCGTATGCAGTGGCCAAACTCTATGGTTTTTGGATTGTGAAGGAATACCGCGAGGCTTACCACATGTTCTGCTGCTCGGGTATCCTGTTCAACCACGAATCAGAACGCCGCGGAGAAACGTTCGTCACACGTAAGATTACGCTGGCTGCGGCCCGTATCGCACAGGGCAAGCAGGAAAAGCTGTACCTGGGTAACCTCGACTCGCTGCGCGACTGGGGATATGCCAAGGATTACGTGGAATGTATGTGGCTCATCCTGCAGAACAGCGAACCGGAAGATTTCGTCATCGCTACCGGCGAACAGCACAGTGTGCGTGAATTCTGTTACCTGGCCTTCAAGCGTGCCGGCATCGAACTGGAATTCAAGGGCAAAGGTATCGACGAAAAGGGATACGACAAGGCTACCGGCAAGTGTCTGGTGGAAGTGAGCGAAGACTTCTATCGTCCAACCGACGTGGTAAACCTCTGGGGTGACCCGACCAAGGCGAAAGCCAGACTGGGATGGAACCCGACCAAGACTTCTTTCGAGGAACTGATCAACATCATGGTGGATTCAGATATGGCGAAGGTAGCTGTAGAAAAGGCGGGCGAAGAAATCCGTACGAACCTGGCAGAATACCTGGAGAAAGGAATCGTGAAGTAATTAATAATGAGCAATTAATAATTAACAATTAAAACGGGATTTTTCTACAAAGAAACGGAGGTTTTAGTATGTTGGATAAATCAGCAAAGATATATGTAGCGGGACACCACGGACTGGTGGGTTCCGCTATCTGGAACAACCTCAAGGAAAGAGGATATAACAACCTGGTGGGACGCTCACACAAGGAACTGGATCTGCTGGACCCGGTAGCCGTAAAGGCGTTCTTCGATGAGGAAAAGCCGGATGCCGTAATTCTGGCTGCCGCACACGTAGGGGGCATCATGGCCAACCTGCACTACCGGGCGGACTTCATCTACCAGAACTTGCAGATTCAGCAGAACGTGATTGGCGAGAGTTTCCGTCACGGGGTGAAGAAGCTGCTGTTCCTGGGAAGTACGTGTATCTATCCGCGCGAAGCACCGCAGCCGATGAAGGAGGAAGTGCTCCTCACCTCTCCGCTGGAATATACGAACGAACCGTATGCCATCGCGAAGATTGCGGGACTGAAGATGTGTGAGAGCTTCAACTTGCAGTATGGCACGAACTACATCGCCGTCATGCCGACGAACCTTTACGGTCCGAACGACAACTTCCACCTGGAGAACAGCCACGTGCTGCCGGCCATGATCCGCAAGATTTACCTGGCCAAATGCCTGAACGAAGGCGACTGGGAAGCAGTGCGCAAGGACATCAGCCTGCGTCCGGTGAGCGTCATGCGCAACGGCGAGAAATTTGTGGTGGACGGCACATCGGACGAGAAAGACATTACGGAGGTACTGGCGCACTACGGCATAGCAGCCGAAGCGGTGACCCTCTGGGGTACCGGAAAGCCGCTGCGTGAGTTCCTGTGGAGCGAGGAAATGGCGGATGCCAGCGTACACGTACTGCTGAACGTGGACTTCAAGCAGACGTACGACGCTTCAGTGAAGAACGCCGACGGTATCACGGAAATCCGCAACTGCCACATCAACGTGGGTACGGGCAAGGAACTGTCCATCCGCGAAGTGGCCGAAAAGATTATGAAGGAAATCGACTTCAAGGGCGAACTGCGCTGGGATGCGTCCAAACCGGACGGCACGCTGCGCAAGCTGACGGATGTGAGCAAGCTGCACAGCCTGGGATGGCACCACAAGGTGGAAATCGACGAGGGTATCCACCGCTTGTATGAATGGTACCTGAAAGGGATTTGCATCAACCACCAGACGGTTTGAATGAATAATTAAAAATGAAGAGCCGGATACGGCGCACAACAGAAAACGAAAGATTCCCCATCCCAGCGTTTTTAAGGCAGGAGATACGGGAATCTTTTTGCTTTTCTGCGGAGAATTTGCTTCCTTTGTAAAAAGAACAAAATAAAGGCATTGCCCTATGGAAAGTTATATTCGTTTTGACTGGGCCATGAAGCGTCTGTTGCGCAACAAGGCCAACTATGCGGTGCTGGAAGGACTGCTCACCACACTGCTGGAGGAAAAGGTGACCATCCACAAACTGCTGGAAAGCGAAAGCAACCAGGAGGATGAGTTTGACAAGTACAACCGGGTGGACATGCTGGCAGAAAACTCGAAGGGAGAACTGGTGCTCATCGAGGTACAGAACAACAATGAGTTTGCGTATTTCCAACGGATGCTCTTCGGGGCTTCCAAGCTGGTGACGGAATATATCAACCGGGGGGAAGGCTACGAGAAGGTGCGGAAGGTGTACAGCGTGAACATCGTGTATTTCTCGCTGGGACACGGAAAGGATTTCGTGTATCACGGAAAGACGGAGTTCGTGGGTATCCATGAGGGAGACATCCTAGAACTGAGCCCGTTCCAGAGACAGACATTCAAAGTGGACAAGGTGAGCCAACTCTATCCAGAGTATTACATCCTGAAGGTGAACGATTTCAACCGGGTGGCGAAGACGCCACTGGAAGAATGGATTTATTACCTGAATACGGGAAATGTACCTGAACATGCCACGGCACCGGGACTGGACAAGGTGAAGGAGCAACTGAAACTGGACCGCATGAGTCGAGAGGAACTGAAGGCATACTACAAACACTTGGATAATATCGTGATTCTGAGGGACAACATCATGACGGAACGTGCGGAAGGCCGTGCAGAAGGCCGTGCAGAAGGCCGTGCAGAAGGCCGTGCGGAAGGTCGTGCGGAAGGTCGTGCGGAAGGTCGTGCGGAAGGTCGTGCGGAAGGTCGTGCGGAAGAAAAAGCCGCAATTGCACGCAACTTAAAAGCACTGGGACTAACTACGGCACAGATTGCAGAGGCCACCGGACTGTCGGAGGAAGAAGTCAGAAACATAGAGGAAGAAAAAATAAAATGATGACGAACTTGTAGCCTTACGTTATAGTGCAGAAGAACTTGCGTATGCTATTAAACAAGAAATGGAGGTAAGATAGGATGACACATATATTCATTGAAGCACGGTATGAAAAAACATCCGAATATGTATTTCTAGATACTGTGATAAGGAATCTTAGTTCACCTGCTTTACAACCCTTGAAAGATTTTCTTAGTAAGAATATATCTTGAGACGTTATTCATTATTCATTGTTAATTTTTCATTATGAAACGATATTGCCAGACACTCGAGCTCTACAACGACAAGGAGCTGATTGAGGCCTACGTGGCAGAACATGCACACGTGTGGGAAGAAGTGAAAGCGGGTATCCGCGAAGTGGGCATCACCGACATGCAGATTTACATCGACGGAAACCGCCTGTTCATGATCATGGATACCACCGACGACTTTGACATGGAACGAGACTACGCCCGACTGGCTACCCTGCCCCGCCAGGCAGAATGGGAAGCACACATGGCGAAATACCAGAAAGCAGCGCCGGGAGCGACGTCGCAGGAAAAATGGAAATTAATGGAACGAATATTTAAGCTGTAAGTCAATTAATAATTAAAAATTAATAATTAAAAACGAGTGGGTGCATTCCATCCACTATCATTGTTAATTCTTCATTGTTAATTCTTCATTATTAATTATTCATTATTAATTATTCATTATTAATTATTCATTATTAATTATTAATTGTAAAGATGAAAAAGTTACTGTCATTGCCACCGAATCTGGTGGAATGTTTTCACGATATCATGCACGCGGACCACAAGGAGTGGTTCTGCACGTCGGACCCGGTGGGCAAGAAACTGGGTTCGGGAGGAGGTACGGCGTGGCTGCTGAATGCCTGCCGGACGGAAGAAGGTGACACAGCCGGACTCGGGGACTGGCTGGCAAAGGAAAAACGTATCCTGCTCCATGCGGGAGGCCAGAGCCGGCGACTACCGGGCTATGCGCCGTCGGGAAAGATTCTGACACCGATTCCGGTGTTCCGCTGGGCACGGGGACAACGGCTCACACAGAACCTGCTGTCACTGCAACTGCCTTTGTACGAGGAAATCATGGAACGGGCTCCGGAAGGGTTGCACACACTGATTGCCAGCGGCGACGTGTACATCCGGGCTACTCAGCCGCTGCAGGACATTCCGGACGTGGACGTGGTGTGTTACGGCTTATGGGTAGACCCGGAACTGGCAAAGAACCACGGGGTGTTCGTGTCTTCGCGGAAGGAACCGGAGAAGCTGGACTTCATGCTGCAAAAACCGAGCGTGGAGGAGATGGGCAAGCTGATGCAGGATTACCTGTTCCTGATGGACATCGGCATCTGGCTGCTGAGCGACCGGGCCGTGGAACTGATGGTGAAACGCTCGACCACTCCGAACGGGGACGTGAAGTTCTACGACATGTATTCGGAGTTCGGACTGGCACTGGGCGCACACCCGCGCATCGCGGACGAGGAACTGAACAGCCTGAAGGTGGCCATCCTGCCGCTGCCGGGCGGAGAGTTCCACCACTACGGCACAAGCCGGGAAATGATTTCGTCGACGCTGGCGGTGCAGAACTGTGTGACGGACCAGCGGGCCATCATGCACCACAAGGTGAAACCGCATCCGGCGGTGTTCGTACAGAATGCGGAGATGGACTTTACCCTGACGGCGGACAACGCGGAAATCTGGGTGGAAAACAGCCACGTGGGCAAGGACTGGCAGCTGCACAGCCGGAACATCGTCACGGGGGTGCCGCGCAACGACTGGAAACTGAAGGTGCCGGAGGGAGTGTGCATCGACGTGGTGCCGATGGGCGAAAAGGAATTCGCCGCACGCCCGTATGGCTTCAACGATAAATTCAAGGGGAGCCTGAAAGAGGCTTCTACCCTCTACTTGGGACGTCCGGTGACGGAATGGCTGGCGGAAAGAGGACTGACGGCGGACGAGATACGGGGCTGTGAGGACTTGCAGGCGGCTGCGATTTTCCCGGTGACGGATTCGATAGAGGAACTGGGCACGGTGTTGCAATGGATGACGGACGGCGGACAGGGAGAAGCCGGAAAGGCCATCTGGCAGAAGGCCCGGAAGGTATCGGCGGACGAAATTTCAGCGTATGCCAACCTGCGACGCCTGTTCGCCCAGCGGGAGGTGTTCCGCAAGGAGAACTGGAGCCTGCTGGCCCAGAACCAGGAACGGAGCGTGTTCTATCAGGTGGACTTGCTGGAGGCAGCCGAGGAATTTGCCAAGGGGGGCATCGCCTTGCCGGGAGAACTGCCGGAGGGCTCTCCCCTGCTGAAACGAATCAGCGACGCGATGTTCCGCGCGAAGGTGCTGGAGCTGGAAGGGAAACCGGAGGCGAAGGCCCTGGAAGACCGGGCGTTCGGCCTGATGCGGCAGGGACTGACGGGCACGATGGATCATCGCCAGCAGCCGAAGCTTTCGGTGTATGCGGACCAGATTGTGTGGAGCCGCAGCCCGGTGCGCATCGACATTGCGGGGGGATGGACGGATACCCCACCCTATAGCCTGATGGAGGGGGGAAACGTGGTGAACCTGGCGATTGAGCTGAATGGACAACCGCCGTTGCAGGTGTACGTCAAACCGTCGAAGGAGTACCGCATCACCCTGCGTTCCATCGACTTGGGGGCCATGGAGGTGGTGTCTACCTACGAGGAGTTGCAGGATTATAGCAAGGTGGGGTCGCCGTTCTCCATTCCGAAAGCGGCACTGACCCTGGCAGGATTCCATCCGAATTTCTCGACGGAGCATTTCGACTCGCTGGAGGCACAGTTGAAGGCGTTTGGCACGGGTATTGAGGTGACGTTGCTGTCGGCCATTCCGGCAGGTTCGGGACTGGGCACCAGCTCCATCCTGGCATCGACGGTGCTGGGGGCACTGAATGATTTCTGTGGCCTGAACTGGGACAAGCAGGGCATCGGCAGCCGCACACTGATACTGGAACAGCTGCTTACTACCGGCGGAGGATGGCAAGACCAATATGGAGGCATACTGCAAGGAGTAAAACTCTTGCAAACTACTGCCGGATGGAACCAAGAGCCAGCTGTAAGATGGCTACCCGAGCATCTGTTTACTGATGATGAATGCCGCAAATGCCATTTGCTATACTATACGGGCATTACACGTACAGCCAAAAATATTCTGGCGGAAATAGTAAAGGGAATGTTCCTGAACGAAACAGAAAGGCTGGAGATTTTAGGACAGATGAAGACTCACGCACTCGAAACGTACGACGCTATCTTAAGAAATGACTTCGACGCTATGGGCAGATTAGTACGTAAAACATGGGAACAGAACCAGAGTCTCGACTCGGGCACCAATCCTGCGTCTATACAAGCCATAACCAGTCAGATAGACGATTTATGTTTAGGATATAAATTGCCGGGAGCCGGTGGTGGAGGCTATCTATACATGATAGCGAAAGATACCGAAGCGGCACTGCGCATACGCAAGGTATTAAATCAAAATCCCCTGAACGACAAAGCTCGTTTCGTAGAAATGAGTCTGTCGGACAAGGGATTAGAGGTTAGCCGAAGCTAATTAGTTTACATATACGGTAGAGAAATATTCAGAGAATATATTCTTTGCCTGTTCCAATTGTTGAGGGGTGTTCTGCGGGACATCCCTTAATTTATATTCCTGCCCCATCGCTTCGTACTTATGTACACCCAGCGTATGGTAAGGCAATATCTCTATTCGCTGTAACTGTTTATAGTCTTTAATGCTTTCGCCCAGCGCACGGATATCCTCTTCAAAATCGCTGTATCCGGGCACTAATACATAGCGCATCCAGAAAGGCTTTCCGTTGGTTTCGAGCCATGCGGCAGTGCGCAGTGTCTGCTCATTGCTGCGTGCGGTAATAGTGCGATGGCGATCATTATTGAACTCCTTCACATCTAGCAACACCAAGTCGGCCAACGACAAGAGTTCCTCTACGTCTTTGTTCCATATACCACCGTTAGTATCCACACAGATATGAATGCCTGCTTCTTTCAGCATCTTAAACAGTGGTATAAGAGCACCTGCCTGAAAGGTAGGTTCACCGCCACTGAATGTAACTCCACCCTTCTTTCCGTAGAAAGGTTTTTGGCTGACGGCCATTCGCAGAATTTCTTCCGGCTCTGTTTCTTTGCTCTCGCCTTTAGCGTCAATGGTATCGGGGTTAGCGCAATACAGGCAGCGGAAGTTACAGCCTTGAAGAAAAACGACGAGCCGGATACCCGGTCCGTCGTATGTTCCTAATGATTCGTAAGAATGTACTCTAATCATTATAGTTATTTTATCCGAAATTAGAATCTTTCGTGGAAACTACGAGAGATAACCTCCAGCTGATGCTCGCGGCTCAACTTGATGAAGTTTACTGCGTATCCACTTACACGGATAGTAAGTTGCGGATATTTTTCAGGATGAACCATAGCGTCTTCCAACATTTCACGGTTCAATACGTTTACGTTCAAGTGGTGTGCACCCTTCACGAAATATCCGTCCATCATAGTAACCAAGTTCTCGATACGAGTTTCCAAATCTACACCAAGTGACTTCGGAACGATAGAGAATGTGTTACTGATACCGTCTTGTGAGTCGCGGTAACGCAACTTAGCTACTGAGCTCAATGAAGCAACAGCACCGTTCTTATCGCGTCCGTGCATTGGGTTAGCACCCGGAGCGAAAGCAACACCCTTAGCACGACCGTCAGGAGTAGCACCTGTCTTCTTACCGTACATTACGTTAGAAGTGATAGTAAGGATAGACAATGTAGGCTTAGCGTTCTTGTAAACCGGAAGTTTCTTCAACTCTTCGTCGAAGTAGTAAATCAAGTCAACTGCCAAGTGGTCTACGCGGTCATCGTCATTACCGAAGCATGGGAATTCGCCTTCGATGTCAAAACCTTCAGTCAATCCCTGCTCGTTGCGGCGAGCTGTTACCTTAGCGTACTTGATAGCAGAAAGTGAGTCTACAGCGATAGACATACCTGCTACACCATAAGCCAAGTTGATAACCGGGTCAGTGTCAACGAATGCCATCTGAGCTTTTTCGTAGTAGTACTTATCGTGCATGTAGTGAATGATGTTCATAGCTTCATTATATACACGAGCTACTTCGTGAAGCACTTTCTTATAGTTAGCCAATACTTCTTCAAAGTTAAGAACGTCGCCAGTCAACGCCGGGATGTCTTTAACCATCAAAGTACCTGTATTTTCGCAACGTCCGCCGTTGATAGCCAACAGCAACGCCTTAGCCAAGTTACAACGTGCACCGAAGAACTGGATGTGGCGACCTATATCCTGATAAGATACGCAGCAAGCAATTCCGTAGTCGTCAGAGTTACGTACTTCACGCATCAAATCGTCGTTTTCGTACTGGATAGAAGATGTATCGATAGATACCTGAGCACAGAAGTTCTTGAAGCCTTCTGGCAACTCAGGACTCCACAGAACTGTCAAGTTAGGTTCTGGTGATGGGCCCAAGTTATAAAGAGTCTGCAAGAAACGGAACGAAGTCTTAGTTACCTTAGTACGTCCGTCATTGAAGCGTCCACCCAAAGATTCAGTTACCCAAGTCGGGTCGCCTGCAAAGATATCGGTGTAAGCCTGCATACGCAAGTGGCGAACCATACGCAATTTGATAACGAACTGGTCGATCAACTCCTGAGCGTGAGTTTCGTCCAAAGTACCGTTGTGCATATCATATTCGATATAGATATCGAGGAATGAAGAAACGTTACCAAGTGACATGGCTGCACCGTCTTGTTCTTTTACGGCAGCAAGGTAAGCCATGTATACCCACTGTACAGCTTCCTGTGCAGTATAAGCCGGGCGGCTCAGGTCGAGTCCGTACTGCTGACCCATGATCTTGATTTCCTTCAAAGCCTTGATCTGCTCTGCTACTTCTTCGCGCAAGCGGATACGAGCATCAGTCATCGGACCAGTAAGGTTGCGCAAGTCGTTCTGCTTAACCTCGATAAGTCTATCCAGACCGTAAAGAGCCAAACGACGATAGTCACCGATTACACGGCCACGAGCGTAGTTATCTGGAAGACCTGTAAGGAATCCCAAAGAACGGAATGAACGGATTTCTTCTGTATAAGCGTCGAACACACCGTCATTATGAGTTTTACGGTAGTGTGTAAATATATCTTTTACGTGTGGGTCTACTTCTACACCATTTTCACGACAAGCCTTTTCTACTACTTTGATACCACCGAAAGGCTTGATGGCACGACGGAGAACTTCGTCTGTCTGCAATCCGACAATTACCTCGTTTTCCTTATCGATGTATCCTGCAGCAAACGATGTAATGGTAGAAACGGTAGACGGATCGAGCGAGCGAACACCGTTGTTAGCACGTTCTTCTGCCAACGCTTCAAGACATTTGTTCCATACTGCCTGAGTACGCTGTGTAGGACCAACGAGGAAAGAGGCGTCTCCTGTATAAGGAGTGATGTTGGTCTTCACAAAGTCGGTTACATTGATTTCGTGATTCCAACGTCCTTCTTTAAAATTCTGTGTCATAATTTAACTGAATGTTTATAAGTTATCGATTACGGGTGCAAAGTTAGCTATTCAAACAGTAATACACAATACTTAGGAGTAGGTATATTTCATTATTTGCAATTATTACAATTTAGTATACTTTTAAAACAATTGATTTAACTCGCATTATATCAGTGTATTCTATATACTTTCGACATGCGAAATAGTGTTAACTTTATATTATTATATTTTTTATTATTTGCTTGTCAGACATTGATTCCTTCAAAAATTGTTTAGTAATTTTAATCTGCGCAATGTTTTGCTTTGAATTTGTGGATGTTTTTGACTTACAGAATTGTTTGATTCTTCTTGTTTTTTAAAATTGGCCATGCGGATGGGTTTTTCTTCTTCTTTTGTCTTGATACAAAAGAAGAAGAAACAAGAAGAAAAAATCAAGGCTACGTCTCCGGGCCTACTCCGGAAAGGCCGTTCTGGTGCTGAAAAAAGAACTCGCTTCGTTGCACTACGCTCAAACAGCATTTTTCAGCACCGCCCGGCCATTCCTCCGCTCACGCCCCTCCGCCTAGGCCGTTCTATTATACGCCAAGGCGCTTCGCTGTTGGCTCCGGTTGGTGTTTTTGCTTGACCTTCGGTCTTCGCTGTTGGCTTTTATAATCTATTGGCGGGCTGAAAGCCCAATGAGTTCATAGCCTAGGGCAACGCCCTAGGTTTCATATGTTTATGTACGCTACGCCCTGAAAGGGCAACAGTAAGATACATCAAACTTGTATTGTCGTTTCCGGTTTTCCATCTCAGAAAAGATACTATTCGTTATTTCTATTGCAGATAGTTCCTGTTGAAATGATGCAAATAGATAAACTTTCTTATCTTTGCATGAATCGAATTTGAATGCCGATTAGTAAAGTCTTTAGTAATTATGATTATAAACGAGAAATATACATTCCGAAAGCAAATATTCACATGCGAGCAAATCCTTAATATGATAGAAGAAGATTCGCTAAGATTCGTAGGACACACTTATGGGACAAATTCTAGATGGAATATAGGATTGAAGAGCTTGTTTATATTTCAGTTGCTTTCTGGTTTTCAAGTGCCTGAGCTGATGTTTGATGGGAGCGAGAAAAACTGGTATGTAATAACAGGAGAACGTCAGCTGAAATGTATTTATGAATATATTAAAGGCTCTCTTACTTTGAGCGAAGAGGCACTTGGCGACTTTAAAAAATATAAGCAGTTTAAAGATCTTCCATTGATGTTAAAAAGAAAAATTCTCAATACGGAATTCTTCGTTACAGTACTTAATCCGGGAGTTACGCAGAGCGATAGATATCGTATCTATGAGATGGGAAGTGTTACAGAGGGGAGCAGCGATTTATGGTCGGTAGCAAAGTTCGTTTTTTCAAAAGGCTATAGCAATCTTGAAAAAATAGTAGACGAAATAATTCTGTCATATCCAAGCGTAAAGCAAAATCGAAGACAGATTATACGACTTCCCTTGCTGTGGAATATTAGAAATAACGTGGATTTTTATACTTCTAAAGTTTCTATTTCTGGTAGTACTAAAATTGATTCCATTCTAATACCGCAATTGGAAGACTATGATTTCTTTGGTGTTGATTGTCACACCATGCTTGGAAAACTATCATTTTTGCAATATGAGGCATGCAAACAAATTTTTCAATGGAGAAATCAGTCGCTCAAGACTGTCACAATTCTTTTGATTATGAATGGTGTTATAAAGCTTGATAGTAGTAATTCCATTGAGACGTTTATAAAAAAGACAAAGAAGATTTGGGATAAAAGACCTTCCAATTTACGCTGCACTTCATATAACATGCTATCAGAGCAGATTAAATACATGTCAAACAAATTAAAAAATTAGAATATGTTATCATATCTCACGTTAAAGAACTTCAAATGCTTTGAGGAGCAAAGCTTTGCCTTGGGGAACATAACTCTGGTGGCAGGTGCCAATGGTGCAGGTAAGTCAACGTTAATCCAAGCGTTGATGCTGCTTAGGCAGAGTGATCTCGACAGGCGTACATTGTTGAGCGAAAAAGTACAATTACGTGGTAGCCTTGTTGATTTAAGAAGTGCTGATGCAATAAGATATTTCGAGAGCGAAGATGCGGATATAACAATTTCTATAGAAGACGATACTATAAATGATGCACTTAACGTGACAATAATAGATGCCGTTAAGAATGAAGATACATGTAAAACCGAAGTTTCGGACAATTTATCTGAATTCGAGAAGAAATGCTCTCTCTTTTCAAAGGATTTAGTTTACTTGGCACCTGATAGGGTTAGTCCATCAGAAGTGCATGGTAGCAACCTATTTACAGACCAGACAGATTCCAGAATTGGAGATAAATATGGAAAGATGGCTGCCTCTCGTCTATATCGTGCATTAAGTGAAGATGAAAAAGTTCAAATACCAGAATTCAACAAGGCAGGAGATATGAGGGTGACATCCAATGTTTCTGCGTGGATGAGCTATATTATGGACTTTGAGCAAACAGTCAAAGTAACAGAACAAGATAAAGAACATATTAAAATGACTTATTCTGTCAATGCTAACGGTGTCGAGGCAGAAGTGTCTCCATACAATATGCCGTTTGGTAATAGCTCAGTCTTTCCAATTGTTGTTGCATTGATGACAGCTCCTAAAGATTCTCTTATTGTTATAGAGAATCCAGAGGCGCATATCCACCCGAAGGCTCAAACTAAAATGGGGGAACTTTTATCTATTGCGGCAGAGAATGGCGTTCAGATTATTATTGAAACACATAGTGATCATTTGCTTAATGGAATAAGAATTGCCGTAAAGAAACAGCAAATTGACGAGAATAATGTAGAGGTGCATTTTGTATACGCAGACCAACAGAACCCGTTGCTTCACCATACAGAGCGTATGCAAATTCATGATGATGGCTCAATGGAAAATTGGCCCGTCGGTTTCTTTGATGAATGGGAGGATTCTTTAAGGATATTAACGATGGAGGAATGATTATGCAGCTTTTGTATTTAAATGACTGGTCTATGCATGGTGGGGGAAGCCTTACATCTCAATGGTCAAAGGTAGAACGATGGTATGAATTAATTACTTTTCTTTCAAGCACCTATGGAATAGCTAAGGTAGGCGTACCTCATGATTTCAGGAGCAGAAAGTTGTGTGACTATGTCCTTTCCGATAGTTATATTCCAGACAATTCATTATTGCCTGCGGAAAAGCGACAACTGTTATTGGCTATATTGGATAGTCACATACAAAAAGCTGATTATAATGATTTCACCCCAAGGGTTGTAAATGATGAAAATGTAGAATCATCATGCGTCAGAAGAGCCTATGAACAAAAAGCTTGTGTTCTAAGTTTTACTTTTGATGAGAAAAATGAGAACGCTACGATTTTTGGCACAATAAAGCTTGATGGAGGTAAAGAACAAGGATGTACAGTTCATAATCTATATGACAAGAATAGCGTTATCATAGATTATTTAGTGCCATGTAGTATAAGCAGACAGTATAAAGCTATTGAGAATCCTATGTGGAATCAGGACATGATGAAAGCGTATTGTGAGAAAATCGGGCATACTGCAAATAGAAAGTCTGCGACAACAGGCGAAAAGATATCTTATCTACGTACGCATGGTGGAATTTTGGCAGTGATGAATGGTTGGATTGTTGATGAGAATAAAACGAAGCTTAATCAAAATAAAGATCATCAGCGACTGATTTTTCGTTCAGCTCATTTCAAAGAAGATAATTGTTACCTTAGCATTGATTTTGAGAAAGAAGATTTCCATTATGAATTATTAGATCATAGGGGTAAGCATATCAAAGAGATTAATTGGCATGGAAACCAAACAGGCGGTAAAGACCCTACGCACAATATACTTATTAAGAAGGTCTGATAGGGGATTTTGTTTAAGAATGACATGAGTGTATCTAATGCCATACTGATGATAGATAAGGTCAGGAACAGAGCGGTGAAAGCAGCATGATATGATTTTAACGAAAAAATCAGAAGAGGTCGTCAGACTTCTTCCAGAGCGCCATGTCCTGTCGGATAGTTTTTTTTAGAAAATACAGAAAATGGCAATAAAAAATGGCATACGAAGATGATAGACCATAATCACTTCATATGCCATCTTATTTTTGGGGACATTTACTGAATATCCCTGTTTATATACGCTACGCCCTGAAAGGGCAACAGTAAGATACATCACTTATACCGATGGCTTGGAATAAAACTCTTCCAATATTTTCTCAAAAATAGGTATGTATTTTTGTGGAGTCAACGGGCTTTTGTAAAAAGCATAAATCAATTCTATGTATTCCTTATCCGAGAGGACTCCCACTACTTCGGGGTGCTGAAAAGACTTTAGAAGACTTTCCTGTTCACCGTCTCTGAAACAATAATCAAAGGGAATTGTAGTATGCAGAGGAAAAGAAAAATCTTCGTCTGAACCATATTTCTTTCCGATGCACCTGTTCGCTTCGAACACATACGATACAATATCCTCTCCTCTGTAGTTCTTTCCGTGTTTAGGTGATAAACTGCCAGAACGTTTCTTTGAAGTTGGGAATACGGCAACAACATGCAAGGTTTCACTCCTATAAAGAGAAATTAAATACTTGTTTTTAGGAGGATTTGTAAAGGTACAAAAACCGTAGATGATATTCTTTGCCTTTAACATGTCGATGTAGCGTTACAGAACTGCATATATTCAAGAGCGTCCTCAAAGACTTCTTCTTTTTCCTCGTCGCCTTCAATAAGACGGTTCAAGTGGATTTCACAGTCAGAACGACCTGAGTCAGAAAAAGTAAGCTTATTCTCATTCACTACTTTGCTCCATAAGGTATTCTCAAGATGGGTGATGTCAGTTAGTTCATCTGCCGACATTGATCCATATTTAGAAATGATTTCATCAATCATGTTCATTTCATATCGGCTGTAGAGGTTTAGCCTATCTTCTGTAAGTGCGCCACCAACTGGGGATACTTCATACTTGTCGTTACTGTTGCGGTGACACTGAACAAAATCAGCGAAGGATCCGTTTTTTACATCATACACTTCAGGAGCCACAGGACCTTTTTTCCATGCGAAGTAATTGAACCAGGTTAAAGGAAACCCTCTTTCGATTGTGAATTTCTCGTCTGTAAGATACACCAACTTCAATAGCTTCCTAAGCGTTACGTTAGGAATTCTTTCTGCGAGGTATGCTAATAAAACCCCATTTTTTTCTTTATTTACAGTGTATCCAAAGCTCATGGTTTTATTGTATAATTCTAATCAGTTTGAAAATGTTGTTAGCGCTTGCAAAATTACAACTATTTTCTTACTCCGCAAATTATATTATCTTCTCATTTTTAAGAAGTACCGTGCTAATTTTACCAATATCAGTTCCTTTTTAGAAAATACCCACACTTCATTATTATCTCACCTTATTTATATATAATCATGGCGCGATGATGCACCAATGAAAAAGATCATTGCTCGCAATGAAAACTACGCCAATGAACAGCAAATCTCTATACTTAACCTAAGTTTATATGTACTTAGCTTAAGTTTATATATACTTAGGTTAAGTTTATATATATCTAGCCTAAAGATAGAGAATTGAATAAGAAAAACCGAACTTCTATTCGCAAGCTTTACCACAATTATACCTATATAATTATAGTAATAACCCAACCGTCATTCTCGTCTATGTATGAAGAACATATACAGAAGTCATAATAATGTAGTATTTTAATGAGTGTAAATAAAAGAAAAATGCTAACTTTGCATCCAAATTCCAGTCTTCTTAGGAAAGATTAGATAAGACTGATAGAGGAAAGAGCTCAGGACGAGCTTAATCTAAATGGTATAAGACATATGAAAACTATTGTTGCACAATCGGCAATATCATTCTTCGCGATGATAGCCGACAGCGACATAAAGTAGACGAAGGAAGTGACGCAGGATTGCTCTATTTCTCTTTCTACAGCCGACGGAAATACCTGTTTTCCAGAGGGCAAACACGTTACCGATGCTAAGAATCAATTGGCGTCGGAAGTGGAGAGACTATCTATTAGCGAAGTGAGGACCGCCGTCTCCGAGATTCCCACTTCATGGAGCTACATCTTAATACATCACATGTCGGCCGAGACATTCGAGAAACGGATGGAAATCTGCCGAAAAAGAGACGAAGCCGTACCCCGATACTTTATTCACCGCTCTTACGTATATCGCCCAAAAGAAGGCGACAAAGGCGTAAAAAAAGAACTGCGCCCATCGGTAAGCGGACTTATTTTTCTGCAAGGCACCACCAAAGACCTGCAACAATTCCTAAATCGAAACTTCCCTTTATATCATCTCGTAAAAGACTGCAGTACCGACCGACCCGCCTCGATAGCCAACGCTACGATGGAACCGTTCATGAAGATTCTGCAGACCAACCCCGAACACATTACTTTTCTTCGCGACCCATTCGTGAAATTCGCCCAAAAACATGTTAAGCTCCGTGTACTCTCTGGCCTTTTCCAAGGACAGGAGGGATACATCGTGCGTATAGACCGCGACCGCCAGCTCGTCATGGAGTTTGGTGGCTATGCTGTGGCCATACGTGGAATGAGGAATGCGGATTTTGAAGTGGTGGAGGAAGAGTGTTAAGAAAAACAATTAATAGATATGCGTGATTATAAGCGAGTTTGTGATATAGCAAACAGTGTATGTCTCTTGATTCATTAACAAATTAGCCATGCTTGTTTTATATAAATTGTTTTTCACTTTAGTGTCATTGTTACTCTTAGCTGTAATATACTTGATTAATAGCAGTATAGAAATAGGAAGATTAACAGGATTACATTTGTGGTTTGATATGCCTGCTATAGTGTCATACCTTATTTATATAGTAGGAAGTTTGTTTCTTACATGGCTGTGCACTCTTGCATTTTCAAAAATGGAAACGATAAGCTTGCAAAGTACAAATATCAAGGGAATAGAGTCTGCTGATTCAACATTTGTTCCTATGTATCTTGCCTATGTGTTTGTTGGAGTGAGTATTCAAAATGAAATATCATTAATTTTATGCTATTTGCTTATTGCTATCATTTGTTTCTTTGCTCAAAATTACTACTTCAATCCTCTATTCTATATTTTAGGATATAGATACTATTTCGTGATAAATAGTGCAGATAAGAAGTTGCTTATAATGACCAAAAAACATATTTATTTAGGTCAAGAAATTGATTTTGCTAATCTTAAAAGATTGAATGATTATTCATACGTTGATATAAACTGATAGTATAATGAAATATTTGATGACAAAAACCAAAGGAAGAGGTTCTGCTGATTTTATTATAATGACTTCTGAATCTGATTTCTATCAGCATCCTAATATAGGCAATAGTTTAATATATAATGATGAGTATAAATTGCAGGAAGATGAGTGGTTTGTATTAGATAATTTCAGTCAAAAAGGGTATTGTTGGAATTTGCTTAAAAATCCATTTGATGCTACGGCATATAGCAACTTGCCGAGGGATAGATATCCTAATATAAACTACTTATATGCAGTTCAAGAGAACTCGTATTATTTTCAAAAAGTAACCGCAAGTAGAGTTCTGCAAAAGAAATTGCTATCGTTTAAAATTAATCAAGAACCTACATGTTTAGACAATGGGTATGTAATTGTAATTAATAATATGCCAGATGCAATCTATGATTCTAATGAAGACAGATTGTATTTTCGTAGATTGTCTGATATAACGAATATATTTATTGGTATTGATGAATTGTACCGAGAAGCAACAGACGCAGAGACAACAGAATTCTTAGGATTGGATATCATTGATGTTGATCCTGATTTTACGGTAGATAAAGTAAAGACTGCAAATCGTAAGAGGATAAAGGCAGCAATGGATAAATATAATTCTTTTACAGATGGCCAGAAGCAAATGTTGCATACCTATCTTCAAAATTATAATTCTGAGTTGTTGTACGATTTAGATGTAAATAAGTTTAAAATTTCATCAGAGAAGGAACTTACTGATTTACTTAATGGCATCAATCAACGTTATTATACAACCGAAATTGACGGTGAAAAACGATTGGCAAGTTCTGTAATTTCACTTTAATCAGAATGTAGATGAATTACTTTAATAAGCATTAGGGAATAAATTAGAATATAATGGCTGATAGAAATGATTTTAAATTGCTAAAGCAAAGATGTTTACGGCATTTCAAACTAGCGAAAGATAGTTTAAATGCTGAAACGGAAAAAATAAATGACCTTCAAAAGGCGAGATATGGATTTTATTTTTTTGTAATTCAAAATCTTACTAGCATAGTAGATTATGATAAGATTGTAGAGTCTATTACTGATACAGATTTCAATTCATTTTTTTTCAATACTAAACATAACGATGAAGGTATTGATGCTGTATGTATTGACGAACAATTGCATCAGGTAGCACTGTTTAATTTTAAGTATCGAGATAATTACAATGTTGATAAAGAACAAAGTAAAAATGAGCTGATTACTACTTCTAAGTTTTTGTCTGCGTTAAAACAGGAGAATACTCGACACTTGAAAGGCAAATTAAAAGATTTTGCCGATCAAATCATTGACTTTAATAATTCTGATGAAATATGGAATACTGTTTTGTATTATGTAAGCAACGAAAATAAAACTTTGGCAGTTGAAGATCCTAATATCAAACAATTGGGTGATGAATATGGGATTACGATTGAGACAAAAGGCTTAAATGAACTTGTTGATATGACATCTTTGCATCCTAAAAATATAGATGCAACTGTGATATTGAATAAAGATGCTGTAATGTCATTTACGGAAAGTAGTCTAGCTTCTAGTAAATCATATATAGTGCGTTTACCTTTGACTGAACTTATAAGAATAACTTGTGATAATGCAGAATTACGTAGCAAATATAATTTAGAGGACGATGATCTTCTTTATGAAACGAATGCCGATATTAGAGTTCTGTTTGACAATGTGAGAGGATTTATTTTGCAATCAAAGTATAATAAAAATATAGAATCCACATTGGAAAGTGAGCCTACAAAGTTTTTTTTCTTTAATAATGGCATTACTATTGTTGCTGATAATATATCATCAACAGAGATTAATTCAGGAAAGAAACTTAAATTGGAGATATCAAATTTTCAGGTTTTGAATGGTGGTCAAACATTACGCACTATTCATGTTTTTAATAAGAAGAATAAACAGAATATAGTAGAGAAACTTTCTAATGCGGAAGTTTTGGTAAGATTGCTTAATATAACAGATGATGCATTAAAAGGAAGAATTGGTGAATATACGAACAGTCAAAATAGTATTAATGAACGTGATTTAAAGTCTCTACGTCCAGAACAAGTGAAACTGGAAGAGTATTTAAGTTCTAATAAGATATTATATATTAGGAAGAAAGGTGATGTTGGTCATGTGGATATGGAATATGATTATTCTGTGAGCATGGAACTACTTGGACAAATTCTTTGGGCTGCTAAAGGTTTTCCTGAAATGGTGTCTAATAAGAAACGTGATATATTTACTGTTCAATATGATAACCTTTTTGCAAACAATGATGATTTGCTATCTATAGGTACTGTTGGGCTTATTCGAAAATATAGGTGTATATTTAAGGAATATAAATTAGCAAATAAGACCGTAACTGTTCAGAAAGCTATGTATGTTCTTTATATTAGCCATCATCTAAATAGAACAGATTATAGGGCTTTAAGTGAAAAGTTCGAAGGCTTTTTGAGTAATTATAAAAGAACAAATAATATTGAAAAGGCGGAATCACGTGTTCTTTTGGAGCAGAAGTTTAAAAATGAGGTGCTAAAATATTTTAGTAGTCAATCGTAAGCACTCAATTGCTTCCGAGGCATTTTGCATGAATCAAGTTACTTTTGCACTGCAAAACATAAAAATACGATTATGGCAAGCAGTGAAGATTTTAAAAGGATACTGGAACTTTATAACCAGGAGTCCAAGACAAGTGGTGTTTCGATAGTCGCCTTCTGCTAGAAGAACGGCATCGTTTATTCCCAGTTTGAGCGTTGGTACAAGAACCGACATAAGGTCAAGGTTCATGCGGTTGATATTGTTGATAGAGATGGTACAATCCCAGTGCAGGATACAAAATTGCAAGACACTAGTGACAATGCTGTTGAAGTTTCCGAGCCGCAAGATGCCCGATTGTCCAAGCCGACATTGTTTACAATACAGTTAAAGTCAACCAATGGAATCCAAGGCAGAAAAGCCGCTGGCTGATATGGAAAGGCAAGATTTTATAAATACGATAACGGAGCTTAAGGCTATGATAAGTAGCCTTAAGTCAACGATAGACACGCTTCGTCAGACGATAAACTCGCATAACGCTACGATAGCGTCGTTGCAGAAGTCAATGGATAGGCTTCAGAGTGCATACGACAAGGCTGTCAAGGAGCGCGATGATTTGAACGGTCGTATGAACAGAAGCAATCAGGAGACATTCGGCTCCAAGAGTCTGAAGCAGAGTGGCAGGGGTAAAGTCGTCAATAACGACCGTCAAAAAGAACGTGACGAGTGCTCCTCAAAAGATGACAATGACAATAATGCCTCTTCCGCTTCGTCATCTGCTGACGGTGAAATAGACCAAACTAAGGTAAAATCAGAAAATCTGAGTCGTTCAGGAAGAAATGGTATGAAGTACAACCGTATGAACGCTGCCAAGACCATAACTCTTGAGACATCCAATTGGGATGCCCTTGTCAAGTATCGAAACGACGGCCGTTTTACCATAGACAATATGTCAGCAGAACGTGCTGTACGTCCATTTACGGTGAAAAGGAAAAACTCATTGTTTTTCAGTAGTGAGGATGGCATAGAGTCAGCCTTGAAATACCATACGCTCATTGAGACATGCAAGAATGTAGGTCTCGATGTGAATGAGTATTTCACTTATGTATTCAGCATACTTATAGATGGTGAGATGGACTACGAAAAGTTTCTCCCCAGTGCTGTCGTACGGTAAACTCAAATAAACAAAAGTTAAAACAAAAATAATCAATGGCTCTCCAGTCCCTGTTTATAAGGGATTGGAAGCAATTGAGTGCTTACGAAGTAAGTACTCAAATTAGGGCTATATTTTGAAAAAAGTATCTTCGCTGCTTAACTTTAAATATAAAATTATGTACAGCAGTGAAGATTTGGAAAGATTCTATTTCCAGTACCAGACGGAGGCAATGCCGAAGGGCATCTCTATTGAACAGTTCTGTTCACGTAATAAAGTACCTTATAACATATTCTACAAATGGTACAAGGATACACGCAACAAGATTGTGGAGGTAAAAGTGGATGGGCTTCCTACCTCGGATCAAGAAGAGTCAAAGAAGGAAAGCCCTTCTCAAGAACCATCTTCTACAGTAACGAAGCCTTCCGGTGTTCGTATCCTCGTGGAGTTGCGAATGACCAATGGGCTGCATATCTTCCAGAAGAATCTAAGCTATCAAGAGTTGAAGTGACTGATAGAGAAACTGGAGGGCCTATGCTGAGTGTTACCGGTATAAACCGCTTCTATTATCTCCGTGACTTTACGGATATGCGATGCAAGCATAGCCGGG